>OBJO01000792.1_pt1 | contig 12708 bp, 10 predicted proteins | sample 1481741 | NCBI WGS metagenome assembly OBJO01 (sample SAMN06140803, study PRJEB22556) | human gut metagenome | host: Homo sapiens | place: China: Beijing | collected 2014 | reverse complement strand
CGTAGATGTTCTTGGCGGCGACGATATGATCGCCGGACTGGGTGATGTTGCGCACGGCGTATTCGACGGCGGCGGCGCCGGAAGCGACGGCCAGACCGGCGGTGCCACCTTCAAGGGCGGCGATGCGGTCCTCGAAGACGCCCTGGGTGGTGTTGGTCAGACGGCCGTAGATGTTGCCCGGGTCAGCGAGGCCGAAGCGGGCCTCGGCGTGGTCGAAGTTGTGGAAGACGTAGCTGGTGGTGGCGTAGATCGGGACCGCGCGGGAGTCGGTGGCCGGGTCGGCCTGCTCCTGACCCACATGCAGCTGCAGGGTCTCAAAACGGTACTTCTTGTTGTTCTCGGCCATGGTATTCTCCTTGGTTGCGCTAGGTCGCGAGGATATTTTCCTTGCCACCCGCCTGCCGTGTTCGGGCGGTTGGCGAGGTGTTGGTTATGAAGTTACGACGCTCAAGGTGCATGTCGCAAGCCGAGCGTTATCGGGGTTGCCTATAGACCCTTATAAACCCTTGGAATCATTGGGATATGAGGCGGTTACGTCGGGCAAAATAGTCATCAAAAATCTCACGACACGCCGAGACACTTCCACGTCTCTTCGCGACAGAAATCTAGGAAATCATCCTCAATTTCCTGAAATCCTGTCACTGAGGTGACGTCAGCGACAGAATTTCAGGACGAATGGGTTTATTTCCGAAATTTCTGTCACTGAGACGGATTCAACGACAGCAATTCAGGGGATCAGGGATGATTTCCGAAATTTCTGTCGCTCAGATGGGAACCAGCAACGGAATTTTGGGGTGGATGGTTTTATTTCCAAGATTTCTGTCGCTAGGAGTTTGAGCGATCTGTTGAATTCGGCGACGGAACCTCACCAGATGAATACCGGTTAGCGTGTCCGTATCCCTACAGACTAGTGTCAACTGTGATTATGTGACATCCGTCTGATTGATTGGAGTTTTCTAGTGTCCGACGTTACGTTGTACGACCGCGATCCGAAGTACATCCCGCGCGTGGCCGCCGTGCATGACATGTGTGGCTATGGCAAGTGCTCGCTGACCGCCGCGATTCCGATTCTTTCGGCAGCCGGCTGCGATGTCTGCCCGGTGCCGACCGCCCTGTTCTCCGCACACACGAAGTACGCGGTGTTCACCTTCCATGACACCACGGATATCCTCTCCGGCTATCTGGATGCCTGGCAGAAGGAAGACGTTGAGCTTGACGGCGTGTACTCGGGATTCCTGGGCTCCCCCGATCAGGTGGCGATTATTCAGCGTCTCTACCGCGAATATCCGAATGCGCTACGTTTGGTCGACCCGGTGATGGGCGACGCCGGTGAAATGTATCCCACGTATACGCCGGAACTGTGTGAGACGATGGGTGCGCTGGCCGACGGCGCCGATGTGCTGATGCCGAACCTGACTGAAGCGAGCATTCTGACCAAGCGCGACTACCCCGGTCAGGATATCGATGAAGCCACGGTTGACGAGCTGTTGGGCGCGCTGCTGGAGCTTGGCGCGAAGAACGTGGTGTTGAAGGGCATCGACCATGGCGACGGCAAGATCATCAACTATGTGGCCAGCGCCTCCACTGGTGTTACCGGCAAGATCGAACTGGCACATGACAAGCTGCCGTACATGATTCACGGCACGGGCGATGCATTCGCTTCCGCCCTGTGCGGTGCGGTGATGGCCGGTCGCGGACTGGCCGAGTCTGCTGAGATTGCCGGCGAGTTCGTGCGTCATGCAATGGAAAGCACGCGCAACCAACCTCACTTCGAGGATCGCGGCGTCAGCTTCGAGCTCAATCTCGGAGAACTCACCAATTTGGTGAAGTGACCCACTTTGGCTCCCGCTGGCGGGAGCTGTCAACGAAGTTGACTGAGGGTGGTCTACTATCTGCACGCACCACCCTCAGTCTAGCGGGAGCATCCCAATCTACCGATTCTTGAAGTACTTGAGCAGGTGGCTTTCCCGCGTGCTCAAGTACGGCAACTAACGCCCCAACCAGCACACCAACCACTGCGCTTATCGGCACCCGAAGCAGCGTGTCGGTAAGCGCCATTGCCTCTGCATTCCCGTTCTCCAGCCATACCCCATGCCAGTAACAGGCTTGATATCAGTATGCCGGCAAGTGCCCACACCCTGAGTTCTAAATAGAAGCGCAACACCCGCTCTATGGTTGGAAGTGTTCAAGTTCATAACCAGAGAGAAAGTGTCGCGCTCGATATGAAAGCTTATTCCCACCTGTCGGCAGAGGAACGCATCCGGGTCGACGAGTTGAGGAACCGCGAGGGGCTCGGGGTCCGCCAGATCGCCCTGAGGATCGGCCGCGGCAAGTCCACCGTCAGCCGCGAACCGAGGCGCGGCCCGTGGCTCGCGTCCAACGAGAACGAGTCCTACCACCTCTACCGGCCGAAACGGCTGAAGAAGGACGCATCCGCCGCTACCTGCCCAAGAGAACCAGTCTCGACGGCCTGACGGACGAGGACCTGCAGGCCATCGTCCAGGAGATCAACGACACCCCCATGAAGGTCCCGGACTGGGAAACACCCAACGAGGCTTGGTACCGCAAACTCGGCAAGGTAATGTCGAAGACAAGCCACCCACAGACAAACGTTGCACTTACAAATAGGTAACGGGATCGCGAATGTCATCCGCTGGATGACATAGCGAAGCACATATTTTCTGAACTAATGGTGGATAACCGCACTTTCATCCACACGCTGTCCACAACACGCCAAGCCGCGTCATGGTATCCACATTTGCCGGTCGCCCTTGCGTCCCGATATCACCAACCCACACAGTGGAATCATGAATGATGCAGCAACTTCCACGGAACACATCGCAGCCGCAATGGGCGACCGCAATTTGTCACCCAAGCAGTTCGGCGCTCTTGGCGAACGATATGCGGCTGTTTGGTTGGAGAAGAAAGGATGGACCACACTGAGCCATAACTGGCGTACTCGATACGGCGAACTGGATCTTGTGATGCTCAACGACGAGCACACTGTGGTGTTCGTCGAGGTGAAATCGCGCCGCACCATCCAGTACGGCTGCCCGCAGGAGGCCGTGACGCCGGCCAAGCAACAGAATCTCAGGAAAGCTGCTTGCGATTGGCTGCTTGATTGCCGCAACCGTATCTCGCACAAAGCCGTCAGATTCGATGTCATCACCATCGTGTTGCGCGTGGGTAGACCGCTGGTGCATCACATTGAAAACGCGTTTTAGCGAAAGGATCAAGCATGGCCATTGGCAGCGCCCTTTCGGTCGGTCTGATCGGACTCAAGGCCTTCATTGTCCAGGTACAGGCTTTCATCAGTCCCGGCCTGCCATATTTCAGCATCATTGGACTGCCAGATACCTCACTGTCCGAAGCGCGCGAGCGAGTGAAATCGGCATGTCAAGCCAGTGGTTTCTCATGGCCACAAACCCGTGTGACCGTGAATATGAGCCCCGCTTCCCTACCCAAACGCGGCTCATCACATGATCTGGCCATTGCCGCCAGCGTTCTCTGCGCAGCTGGAGCCATTGGCCACGATTGTCTGGAAGACACTATTGTGCTTGGCGAAGTGAATCTTGACGGTTCGGTACTGCCTATCCATGGATTACTGCCAATCATGTTGCATGCGCAGGAACGCGGCATCCGAAAAGTAATCATTCCCTATCGCAATCTTGACGAGGCTTCGATGGTGGAAGACATGGATGCAATCGGCGTAAGACATGTGGGCGAGCTCATCGAGCTCATGGGAGGCAATGCCTCATATACAATCCCCGATCTGCAGCTCGCGGAGGATGCAAGTGCCTCCGAGCAAGCCGAAGTCAGTGAAAACGGATACGCAGACATGAATGAGGTGTTGGGCCAGGAACATGCCAAATGGGCGCTGCAGGTAGCGGCCGCCGGAGGCCATAACCTCATCATGACCGGACCTCCCGGCACGGGAAAAACCATGTTGGCTTCACGATTACCCGGCATCATGTGCCCATTGGAAGATACCGAACAGCTGGAAGTCGCTTCGATTCGCTCGCTGTGCGGCACCTTATCGCAATATGGCATCACCGATGTGCCTCCGTTTGAAGCGCCGCATCATACCGCTTCCACAGCATCACTGGTCGGCGGCGGCAGTGGCATCGCAGCACCGGGCGCGATAACCCGCGCTCACCGTGGCATTCTGTTTTTGGACGAAGCACCGGAGTTCAGCGCCCGGGCCTTGCAAACGTTGCGCGAACCATTGGAATCCGGCTATGTGGCTCTCTCCCGCTCCAAAGGAAGCACGTATTACCCAGCTGCATTCCAGCTGGTCATGGCGGCAAATCCTTGCCCATGCGGATATTATTACGGCACTGGCGAGCGCTGCAGGTGCCGGGAAAAAGATCGCATGAGGTATTTCTCCCGTTTATCGGGCCCGGTACTTGACCGAGTAGATATTCAGATGACAGTGCCGCCCGTCCCCCGCATCACCGTACAGCATGAACCGCTCGGCGAATCCAGCGCCACAATTCGTGCACGCGTGATTCGTGCAAGAAACGCCGCCAAAGATAGGTTCCAGCAATTCGGGTGGACATGTAATGCTCAGGCATCCGGCACGTGGCTGCATGCGAACACCTCGCTCAAGGCGATGGAACTGGTCAATCGTGCCTTGTCCTCGCAGCAGCTGACGTTGCGTGGAGCTGATCGCGCCATGCGATTGGCCTGGACCCTCGCCGATCTGGCCGGTCGGATTTCCCCTACCGAACAGGATGTCCATCAAGGTATCGAAATGAGAACGAGAGTGTCATGAGTACCACCAATATGATTGCCGAGCCCGCTTCAGTTCACGGCTCCCCTCACACAATCGGAAAAGCCGAAGCGGCCGCACAGACCGTGCGCTCACGTATTATCGCCGCTCCTTCACTAGATGCCCTATACCGTGCCGCGCTCACGTTCTGCATCGATGGCGCGGATGCGATGATGTACGCCACACTCAAAGGAGCCGAACATGCTGAGGCATTATGGCAGGTCTTGTCACAATGTCACCCTGACCGGCCTTCCGATGTTCGCCAAAAAGCACTGACCTGCATTGATCGCATGTTCATCAATGGTCTGACCCGCTGGGGTCGCAAACCCACACCCAGCGCGATGAACGCTTTTCGCAATGCCCTGTCCGGCTGGCATCAGCGGATGGACGCCCTGCCCTCGCAAGACATCGTTTCCTTGGCCGACTGGTTCACTATGGATGGCACACAATGGATTATCGGCCCGGGACACCCATGCTGGCCTGCGCAATTGACCGACCTATCCATCCGCTCCGACTGGGCACCTCCCTTATGCCTTTGGGTCAAAGGCGATCCGCGGGCCCTGACCAGCTGCGCAAAACCGGTGGGTATTGTCGGCTCCCGAGACGTCAACGAGTACGGACGGTATGTGGCCCATACGGTTGCCGAGCAAGCCGCGGTGGATGGTCATCTGGTAGTTTCAGGAGGCGCGATGGGCACGGACGCAGCCGCTCATTGGGGTGCTCTGAACGCTCTGCACGGCCGCAAACCAGGATGCGTGGGCAGAACCGTCGCCGTATTCGCCGGCGGACTGAACCATATGGGGCCAGCTCGCAATCGCACACTGTTTGAACGCATCGAATCGCAGGGAGGCGCACTCATCAGCGAACTCTGTCCCGGCACCATTCCCGAGGCGCGCAGATTCCTGCTGCGCAACCGTATTATCGCGGCATTGTCTTCCACACTGGTTGTGGCACAGGCGAGATTGCGCTCAGGCGCACTGAATACTGCGGGCTGGGCCTGCGAGCTGATGCGCGAGGTGTATGCAGTGCCAGGAGACATCAATCAGCCATGCAATGCCGGCTGCAACAAAATGATTGGCGACCATCAGGCCACGATTCTATGCGCCGCCACCTCCACGAAAGACATCTGTCACAAGCGCCATCAGCCGATTATGGAACGATGCCCAGGCATGGCGGACAACGCACAGCGCGATGCCAGTGATCCAGCGCCTTCGTGTACGACCAAGGCGGTCCACAAGAAATCCGAGCAGCCCACGCTATCCCAGGCTGTCATCACGACTCCCTTGCCGTCTCGCACAGACTCCAAGGATTTCTCCTCATCCCACCACATGCCAGATTTGCGCGCCCAGGCATCGTTGCAACCCGATGCGGAAGCGCAACAGACGATACAGGTCAGCACATTGCCGGAAGCGGAACGCTTGATGGTCGGCCTTATCCGCGAATGCCGTACGCATCGCCTCGCCATCACACCGGACACCCTGCTGCGCGCGGCCAGAAATAACGACCTCGAGGAAATACCGGATATCGCCACCGTACTGGAACTACTCGGAGCGCTGGAACTGCGAGGAGCGATTCACCGGAAGACCGGAACAGTCACGCTCAGTTGTCGCCTCATCTGAATCATGGAGACGCCAGTCTTACACACCGCTAGAACAAGAATTGTCAGCACCCTCATGACACGATGACGGCGCTGTTCGGCGGGTGTGCAAGAATCGAATCCATGAGTCCGAAACGTTTGGAAGATATGTATGATGCAGTGATCGTCGGTGCCGGTGCGGCTGGTTTGTCGGCGGCATTGGGACTGCTTCGATCCCCCGAAATCGCCGAACTCAAGGAACAAGGCGTGGACCCGAAGATCCTTGTGGTCTCCAAACTACAGCCGCTGCGTTCGCACACCGGTTCGGCTGAAGGAGGCATTGCCGCAAGCCTGGGCAATGTGGAGTCCGATGACTGGCATTGGCATTACTACGACACCATCAAGGGCGGCGACTGGCTTGTTGATCAGGACGCGGCCAAGCTGCTCGCCGAGTATGCGCCGCAGACCGTAATCAATCTGGAGCGTCAGGGCGTGGCCTTCTCCCGTACCGAGGACGGGCATATCGCACAGCGCCGATTCGGCGGCCATACGCGCGAGTTCGGTGGAGCCCCGGTCAAGCGCGCCGCCTATGCGGCCGACCGTATCGGCCACCAGATTCTGCACGCCTTGTGGCAGCAGTGTGTGGCCGCCGGCGTTGAGTTTGCCGAAGAATGGTATGTGACCGATCTGGTGCTCGCCGATGATGGCAAGCAGACGTCCGGTATTGTGGCTTTTGATACGCATACGGGCAAGATTCAGGCCATTCACGCGCGCAATGTGCTGCTGGCCACCGGAGGCGCGGGCCGACTGTTCCACACCACGTCGAACTCTTGGGACTTGACCGGCGACGGCATGGCGCTGACCCTAGCTGCCGGCCTGCAGCTTGAAGACATCGAATTCGTGCAGTTCCACCCCACCGGTCTCGCACACACCGGCATCCTGCTTTCCGAAGCGGCACGCGCCGAGGGCGGCATCCTGCGCAATGCCGACGGCGAGCCGTTCATGGAACGTTATGCTCCAGAGCATAAGGATCTGGCCGCGCGCGACGTGGTCTCCCGCTCCATCATGGCGGAGATCGACGCCGGCCGCGGCGTTGCCGACCCGAAGGATCCGGATGGTCCGAAGGACTGCGTCTGGCTGGACATGACCGACATCGACCCTGAACGTATGAAGGAAGTGCTGCCGCAGGTGGTCGAAACCATCGAACAGTACGCGAACATCGATCCGGCCAAAGACCTGGTGCCCATCAAGCCCACCGCGCACTACACGATGGGCGGCATCCCCATCACCACCAATGGCGAGGTGTACCGTTGGACGGACGATGCCGTGCAAATCGTCGATGGCTTGTTCGCCGCTGGCGAATGCTCCTGCGTTTCCGTACACGGCGCGAATCGCTTGGGCGGCAATTCGCTGCTTGACGCATGTCTGTTCGGCACGCGCGCCGGCCAAACCATGGCCACGCGTATCGCCGAGAATCCGGTCGGCTCCCCCATGGCCGATGATTCGGCCGATGACATGTTGACGACGGCCGCCGATCATGCCGCCGAATCCCGTAAGTCCGAACTTGACGAGCTGCTCGCCGGCCAAGCCGATGATGTCGATGGGGGTTCCACGGCCAATCCTTATCAGCTCATGGCCCAACTTGGATCAGTGATGGAACAGGCTCTGGCTGTACGCTGCACCGCTCAGACCATCGATACGGCTCTGGTCCAGCTCAACAGCGACATCAAGCCGGTTTCCGATATCTTGCGGGCACATGACAAAACCGCCGCCTTCAACCAAGAGGTCACCGCCATCTGGGAGGTCCGGCATTTGATTGAGCTGGCCGAGGCCATGTTGCACGCTTCCGAGTCTCGTCAGGAATCTCGTGGGTCCCTGCAGCGTCTTGATTTCCCCGAACGCGATGATGAGCATTTCCTCGCTCACTCGCTGGTCGCCGATGCCGGCCCGGTGAGCTTCAAGCCGGTGCATATCACCGACTACCCGCCCAAGAAGCGTGAATACTAAGCCGCCCAGGGCTTGTGACACAATAGATTGTCGAATAATCGGACTGATATCCACGGTTTCTGGAGGCAGAACATGGTTGAGGCGAACAACACGACGGTTACCCTGCAGGTGCATCGTTTCACGCCGCGCCCCGAGCGCGCCGAACGTGCACGCGGCGGCAGCCCGTTCGCCAAGAAAAGCTCTCCGTTCGGTGGCGGCTCGGATTCGGCGGCACGCCGCCGCCCGCGTGGCAAGCAGTGGGTGCAGGAATACACCATTCCCGCGCGTCCATCGGACACCGTGCTTGACTGTCTGCTGACCATTAAACGCACCATCGACCCGACGCTGGCCTTCCGCTATTCATGCGGTCATGGCATGTGCGGCTCTGATGCCGCAGCCATCAACGGCACACCCACTCTGCTGTGTACGGCCACCGTCCGCGACTGGGCCAAGCAGCCTAGTACAGCTCCGGAAGTCGATGATGAGGGATTCCGACGCACCGGCGACGAAACCGCTAACGAACCCGACGTTCCCGCCGAAAACGTCGAAAACAACATCACTGAAGGTTCTCTGGGTGTTATCGAACTGGCTTCCTTGCCTGGATTCCCGCCGCAACGTGATCTCATCGCCGACATCGACCCGATGCTCAACCAGATTCGTAAACTCACCCCGTATCTTCAGGCTGATGGCGTGCTTGCCACCACCGCCGAAGGCAAGGTGGACGTTTTCGAATACCTGCAGAACCCCGAACAGCTCGCCAAGTATGAGACGCTGAGCAATTGCATCGCCTGCGGTGTGTGCGAGGGTGCCTGCCCGGTATACGCCGGCGGCGATGCATTCGTTGGCCCGGCCGCATTGATCTGGGCTTCCCGCTTCATCAACGATTCACGTGATACCAAGGCCATGGATCGCATGGATGCCATTGATACCGCTGACGGTGTGGCCGGATGCCAATCGGTGCGTGCCTGCTCCCGCCACTGCCCGCGCGGTATCGATGTGGGCGAGGAAATGTGGCAGATCGTGGCTAAAGTCCGCGAGCGCTGAATCATTGCCGGGTAGATACCGGAAAGTCATAGTCTGAGAGAACGAATATCGGAGGAACGGTTATGGACAGAACACAGTACACGAATCTCGCCAAGGCATGGGAATTCACCGAAGAACGTGCTCGCGAACTTGAACCGTCCACACTGGCTGATGCCCGTACCGCCGCCGACGAATCCGGACAACTGCAAGGTCCGGCCGCACAAGCCCGACTCCTGGGCCTGCTGGTCCGTTTGACCGGAGCCTCCTCGGTAATCGCCGTGGGCACCGGCTCCTTGGTGGAGACTCTGCAACTCGCCTATGCCTTGGACAACAAGGGACAGTTGACCGCCGTCGATTCCACCGCACAGGGCATCACACTGATTCGCAAGGCGTTTGCCGAACTGCAGGACGAGACCGCTACCACGCTTCGTGCGGTGAATGCCCCGGCCAGTGTGTTTCTGCCCAGGCTCAATGCCAATGATTACGATTTGATTGTGGTGGCCGGCGATGCGGAGAATTATGCCGCCACATTCGCCCAGGCGTCCCGCCTGCTACGTGATCATGGTGCCATCGTATTCACGGACGCATTGGCTTTGGATACGGAGCAGGGCGGTGTGATCAACCCGGCCGACCGCAGCGGCAAGGCCACGGCCATGCGCGAGCTCATCACTACCGTCGAGCAGGATGAGGAATTTGAATCCACACTTACTCCGGATGGTACCGGACTGCTCATCGCGTACAAGAAGTAATATTTCTTGGCTTCCCTCGACGGAGGGGAGCCAAATGCTCTCAGGCAACCATACTCGTGGCCACGTCCACGGCTTCGTCGGCATCGTCAGTCACGGTAACCAGCTTGGGATCTATCTTCGAAATCATGCCACGCTCGGCGACCGGCCCATCCAACCAGTCGAATAGCCCCTGCCAATAATCCTTGCCGTACAACACCACCGGAATGTTCGCCACCTTGTGGGTCTGAACCAGGGTCAACAGCTCGAACATCTCGTCCAACGTGCCGAAGCCGCCCGGGCAGACGATCACACCGGAGGAATACTTGACGAACATCGTCTTCCTGACAAAGAAGTACCGGAAGCTCATGCCAAGGTTCACCCACTGGTTCAGCCCCTGTTCAAACGGAAGTTCGATGCCAAGCCCCACCGACTTGCCGCCAGCCAATGCCGCTCCCCTGTTCGCGGCTTCCATAATGCCCGGCCCGCCACCAGTGATGACGGCGATATTGCGCTTGGCGATCTGGCTGCCCATGCGACGAGCCGCCTTGTAGTCCGATTCGGTGCGTTGTGTGCGCGCGGAGCCGAAAATCGATACCGCAGGCCCCAGCTCGGCAAGCGCACCGAAGCCATCCACGAATTCGGATTGGATGCGCAGCACACGCCACGGATCCATATGCAGCCAATCGATATCCTGATCCGGCTTGAGCAGGTTCGCGGTGGTGTTGTCCGAAGGAATCATCTGGCCGCGCAGAATCACCGGGCCTCGATGATAGGTGTCCCCCAGCGGCGAGGCGTCCTCCAAATCAACCGGATTCACCGAAATCTGTGCGACTTGAATGTTGGCTTGTTCTTCGGCAATTGTTCCGACGTTCGGGTTCCCGTCAACACCGGTGTTTGTCGGCTGCTTTATACCGGATGCTTTTTTGCCATCGGCCTTTTGGGATTTTTTCTGCTTCTTCGCCATTTGGTACCTCCATGGGCTCTAGCAGTATCCTAGGCAGATTAACGACGGAAGTCGATTTCAACGCTTTCCGTGCCGTCCGCAAGGGTGATGGGATGCTCCGCCAGCTCGTCGGAATGCGTATTGGCGTCGGACTCGGCGCCAGCCTCAGCAGCTGCAACGGCCGCAGCCTGTTCAAATCGCTTGGATTGGCGGCTCAACAATACGCCGGAAATCGCGGCGGCGATCAGCGAGGCCACCAGCACACCGAATCGGGCTTCGGCGGACAGCTCCGGGTTCGTATAGGCCAGAGAGGCGATGAGGAACGACACCGTAAAACCGATTCCACAGGCGACGGCAGCGGGAATCATATCGCGAACGCGTAGCCCCTTGGCCATCTTGAGCCCTCCGACATGTGTGGCCAGCCAAGCGGTGACGATGATGCCCAACGGCTTGCCGACCACCAGCGCCATAATCAGGGCGATGACCAGTGGCGAGAGCAGCAACAGCGGACTTATGGATTCAAAATGCACGCCGGTGGCGAACAAGGCGAAAATCGGCAAAGCCAGCAGAGCGGAAAACGGCTTGAGCTTGTCCGCATATCGTTCGGCGCGCGGCGAGTATTCACCGTGCATCACACGTGCCGGGGTCAGCAAACCAACCAATACACCGGCCAACGTGGGATGGATGCCGGCTTCAAACATCATGATCCAGGCAAGGATGCCGACCACGCCCACCGCGATCCATGGCACTTTCTTAAGACGAACCAGATGTGCCCATACCGCGGCACACACGGCGATGCCGATGAACCAGTACCAGGCATTGACCGAGGAGAAGAACACCGCTATCAGGATGATGGCCAGCAAATCGTCGACCGTGGCCAAAGTCATCAGGAATGCGCGGATCGAACCGGGCAGCGCCTTGGCAAACAGTGCGAGCACCGCCAACGAGAACGCGATATCCGTGGCTGTGGGCACCGCCCAGCCGTGGGACATCTCGGCGAACGGGATGCTGCTGCCAGTGGTGGTCAGGATCAATGAGCCAGGCTCCCCCGGGCCGAACTGCGAAAACAGTGCAGTGGTGGCCAGAAACAGGATGGGCGGGGTGATCATGCCCCCAACGGCACACAGCATCGGCACGGCGGCCGCCTTGGGATTAGCGAGCGAGCCGGTGGTGAGCTCCTGCTTCAGTTCGAGGCCAACAGTCAGGAAGAAGATTGTGAGCAAACCGTCCTGAGCCCAATGGCCGATCGGCAGATCAAGATTGGTATGCGGAATGAACACATGCGTTTCCGCTACGGCCTCAAATGCATGCGCGGTGAGGGGAAGATTCGCCAGGACCAGACCGGCAAGGGCAAAACCGAGCATAATCAGTCCAGATATGCGATCAGAGGCGGCTATCCGCCTGATCATGGGCCAAATGCCTCGTTTTGCGCCGGTGGTTGTGGCCATCGCGTCTCCTCGCTCGATGATGAATGATCTGCTGCTATGGTACGGAATATCTCAGGATGTTCAGCCCGGGGCGTACCCCCTACTGACGGTCAGTCAAAGCGGTCTCGATGTTGGCAAGCACCTGTTCAAGCAGCCTGGTCGGACAGGCAAGGTTGACACGCTCGAAGAAGTTTCCGGATTCGCCGAACATCGAGCCTTCATCAAACCACACACGGGCCTCATTGCGCAGAAAA
>OBJO01000790.1_pt1 | contig 12731 bp, 12 predicted proteins | sample 1481741 | NCBI WGS metagenome assembly OBJO01 (sample SAMN06140803, study PRJEB22556) | human gut metagenome | host: Homo sapiens | place: China: Beijing | collected 2014 | reverse complement strand
GCCTTGTGCAAGGCCGTGCTATCGAGAGATTTGCGTTTGGGTATAACGGGTATTGGAGAGGAGATTTCCATGAGTCTGGATAGAGAATCGAGTAATCCGGCCTATCGGCTCGGACGACTGTTTGCCGAACTGGAAAATGTTCAGAAGCTGGCGTTGGGTGGCGTGAACGCAAGCATCAAGGACCGTTTCTTTGGTGCAGCATCGGCGACGCCAGCATCGGTATTTCCAGTGCTATTGCGCAACGCGCAGCATCATTTGAGCCGGCTCAGGAAGGATAAGGGCGGATTGGCGCACACGCTGGAAAAGGAAATCGGCGGAATTATTGACGGTCTTGATGCGCGCTTTCCACGCAGTTTGCGAATCGAAGAACAAGGCCGATTTGCGATCGGTTATTACCATCAGTCAAGCGCGCGATTCGCCGGAAAGGCGAAACAGAATGCAGAAGAAACGGAAACCGACGCAGGAGTAGAAGAATGAAACCTATCGCCAATCGCTATGAATTTGTTTACCTGTTCGATGTGACCAATGGCAACCCGAATGGCGATCCTGACGCCGGTAATTTGCCGCGCCTTGATCCGGAAACCAATCGCGGGCTTGTTACCGATGTTTGTCTGAAAAGAAAAATTCGAAATTACACGGCGTTGGAGAAGTCGGATGCCGATGGCCGACTGGAGTCGGGATACAACATCTACATGCAGGAAAAGGCCGTGCTGAACAATCAGCACAAGCAGGCTTACGAGGCGCTGAATATCGAGCCGGAATCCGGAAAGATGCCCAAAGATGAAACCAAGGCGCGCGATTTGACGGCCTGGATGTGCAAGAACTTCTTCGATATTCGTGCGTTCGGAGCGGTCATGACGACAGGAGTCAACTGCGGACAAGTGCGAGGCCCGATCCAGATGGCATTCGCCAGTTCCATCGATCCGATTGTGCCACTGGAAGTCTCGATCACCCGTATGGCGGTAACCACGGAGAAAGAAGCGGAAAAGCAGAGCGGCGATAACCGCACCATGGGCCGCAAGCACATCGTGCCGTATGGTCTTTATCGCGCGCACGGTTTCATTTCAGCAAAACTCGCAGAACGCACGGGATTTTCCGAGGACGACTTGGAACTCACATGGCGCGCGCTCGTCAACATGTTCGAACACGATCGTTCCGCAGCGCGTGGCGAGATGGCAGCTCGAAAGTTGATCATCTTCAAGCATGCCAACGCGATGGGTGACGCGCCTGCGCATGTGTTGTTTGACAGCGTCAAGATCGAGCGGACAGAAGGCGAGGCCGATACGTCGGCTCGCAGTTTCAGTGACTACCGGGTATCCGTAAACAAGAACAGCATTCCCGCTGGCGTCGAGGTCATCGAACGGCTTTAGCATGGAAGTCGACGATGACTACCTCGCCATCTCCGCTCTGCAGCACTACGCCTACTGTCAACGTCAGTTCGCGCTGATTCACGTCGAGCAGGCCTGGGCAGAGAATCAGTTCACGTCAGAAGGGCGAGTGTTGCATGAGCGGGTGGATGCGGGTCAGCCGGAACAGCGGCGCGGCGTGCGTTATGAGCGCGCTGTTTCGCTGATTTCGCATCGTCTTCGATTGACCGGGAAGATGGATCTTCTGGAAATCAATAAGTCAGAAAGTAACGCGATGCCGCGCTATTTCCCTGTGGAATACAAGCGTGGCAAGCCGAAGCTGAAAGACTGGGACCGTATTCAGCTTTGCGCGCAGGCGTTGTGCATCGAGGAGATGCGCGATACCACAGTGACGGAAGGTGCGATCTGGTATTGGGAAGTGCGTCGCCGGGAAGCGGTTCCGATTGACGAAGCGCTGCGTGTCACGACGCTTGCAATAGTTGAAGGTGCAAGATCGGTTCTTTTATCCGGAACGACGCCGCCACCCGTGAATGATCGCCGATGCAAGGCATGTTCGTTGATCGAACTATGCGGTCCGGCGACGTTTGCTCGTGATCGAACAGGCGCGTACGTCGAACGGATGTACGCGGAAGCTGAGGCAGATGACGAGGGCGCCAGATGAAAAAGCTCCTGAATACGCTCTACATCACGCGTCAGGAAAGCTATGTGCATAAGGAGCGTGAAACCATCGTCATCAAGAATGGTGACGCTCGGCTGGGACAGTTTCCGGCGCTGGCGATCGGCAACATTCTCTGCTTCGGACAGATTTCCGTATCGCCTTTCTTGATGGGGTACTGCGGTGAACAGGGCATCGGTTTGTCATTCTTTACTGAGTACGGCCGATATCTTGCGCGAGTGCAGGGGCGTCAAACCGGAAATGTTCTATTGCGCCGCGCGCAGTACCGATGGGCGGACGACTCGGAAAAGTCCGTTTCAGTAGCGCGCGTGATGGTGGCTGCAAAGATCGCCAACAGTCGGTCGGTTCTGTTGCGGGAAATTCGTAATCACGGTGCGAACCCTTTGTTGAAGTCGGCAGCGACACGGCTGGTATCAAGCTTGCGGCGCGCACGCAGTGCCCAAAGTGTCGATGAGGCAATGGGCATCGAGGGTGATGCAGCGAATGCCTATTTCTCCGTGTTCAATGAACTGTTGCGAGGGAGTGGATTTGCATTTGGTGGACGCGTCCGACGACCTCCAACAGATCCGGTTAATGCACTGTTATCGTTTGTTTATTCACTGATTACTCAGGAGTGTGCGTCGGCATTGCAAGGCGTGGGCCTCGATCCTTATGTCGGTTTTCTGCATCAGGACAGACCAGGACGCGTCAGCCTGGCGCTGGATATTCTGGAAGAGTTTCGTGCGTCGTGGGCAGATCGCTTCGTGCTGACACTGATCAATCGCCGACAGATCCAGCCGAGTGATTTCATAACGGAGGCCAGCGGCGCCGTTCGCATGACAGAAGACGCCAGAAAAGATGTGCTCGTCGCTTACCAGGAACGCAAGCAGGTCGAGATCATGCATCCCTACCTGGAAGAGCAGGTTCCGATTGGCATGCTCCCGCACTGCCAGGCCATGTTGTTGGCGCGCCATATTCGTGGCGATACCCAGCACTACCCACCGTACCTGACGAAATAACATGCTGGTTCTGATTACCTACGATGTCAGCGTGATTTCCGAGGGAGGCCAGCGACGCTTGCGCCGCATTGCGAAGGTCTGTCTGGACTACGGCATGCGTGTTCAGAATTCGGTCTTTGAATGCGAAGTGGATCCGGCGCAGTTCGTAATCCTGAAGACCCGATTAACGGAAATATATGACCCAGAGCATGACAGCTTGCGATTTTATTTTCTCGGCAAGAAAGGTCGTAACAAAGTAGAACACGTCGGAGCCAAAGTCGTGCCGGATGTGTTCGGCGATTCATTGATTCTGTAAATCGCTAACGCTCGACTCTCATCAGAGTCCGGGTGGTTAGCGCATCGCTAATATCTTGATACAAAAGGTTTATAACGTCTCCTTTAGATTTGACGCGATCTTTAACAATCTGAAAATTTAAGTTAGCGGAACCTTTGTGATTTCGCTTTGGTTTTCATTTGGTTAGACTGCAACTGTCGCGCCTCATGCAGGCGCGTGGATTGAAACATGAGGAAGGCGCGGACCTCGCCGACGTGCAGCCGTCGCGCCTCATGCAGGCGCGTGGATTGAAACTCAGTAGCCAGCGAGCGAGACATGCGAATCGGTGTCGCGCCTCATGCAGGCGCGTGGATTGAAACAGTCGAATTACCGAGGCGACAAGCACCTGCGAAGTCGCGCCTCATGCAGGCGCGTGGATTGAAACATGGCCCAAGCCATCTACGAGATGGAGGACGGCCGTCGCGCCTCATGCAGGCGCGTGGATTGAAACCGGTAATACTCACCCGCAAGAAATCCACCGACGCGTCGCGCCTCATGCAGGCGCGTGGATTGAAACTGCTCGTCTCGTGTGATGTAGGCGATACCAACGGTCGCGCCTCATGCAGGCGCGTGGATTGAAACCGCATCCAGTCGCCAATCACGCGGCCATACGGAGGTCGCGCCTCATGCAGGCGCGTGGATTGAAACCTTAAATTTTGGGCTTTGGTGCAATACCGCAAGGTCGCGCCTCATGCAGGCGCGTGGATTGAAACACCAAGGCCGCGCATGGAGCGTCGCCCATGATTGTCGCGCCTCATGCAGGCGCGTGGATTGAAACTTCCGTGATTCGGTGCGAGTGCTGATAGACGCTGGTCGCGCCTCATGCAGGCGCGTGGATTGAAACCTGAACAACGCAGTCTCGACTCATTGCCGTTACTGGTCGCGCCTCATGCAGGCGCGTGGATTGAAACTTCGCCTGCCAATGCATGTTGTCCGCGCTCCAATGTCGCGCCTCATGCAGGCGCGTGGATTGAAACCAACGAGGAACGGGCAGAGACGGCGAAGCGCCGAGGTCGCGCCTCATGCAGGCGCGTGGATTGAAACTTCAGACGCACGCGAATGTAATCTTCCATCCGCTGTCGCGCCTCATGCAGGCGCGTGGATTGAAACTTCGCGTTGCTCTGTCGCGCAGATTCAATCTGGGTCGCGCCTCATGCAGGCGCGTGGATTGAAACCAAGGAATCGCAGCATGAAGCAGCAGCGCCTGGGTCGCGCCTCATGCAGGCGCGTGGATTGAAACACCGGCTACGTCGATCACATGCGCCGACAGGGAAGTCGCGCCTCATGCAGGCGCGTGGATTGAAACTTGCTATAAGCCATCAGAAGCCGCCTTGGTAAAGGTCGCGCCTCATGCAGGCGCGTGGATTGAAACGTAGATGCAGGGCCTGCATCTACGGTCATTGAGATGTCGCGCCTCATGCAGGCGCGTGGATTGAAACTCGTAGTAGTCGATGAAGCGCTTCTGCGGTCCAAGGTCGCGCCTCATGCAGGCGCGTGGATTGAAACCCATGCTCGCGAAGGCCCTGATCGAGGCGAACAGGTCGCGCCTCATGCAGGCGCGTGGATTGAAACATGCAATCGCCCTTGCACGACTGGGCCTCGAACGGTCGCGCCTCATGCAGGCGCGTGGATTGAAACAACACATCCAGTGCGTTGCTTTCTTCGGTCGAGCGTCGCGCCTCATGCAGGCGCGTGGATTGAAACATGCAAGGGCAGAACATGCGGCAGGGTATCGAGTGTCGCGCCTCATGCAGGCGCGTGGATTGAAACATTTTTTTCAGCATTTCAGTGCGGCGAGCATTGAAGTCGCGCCTCATGCAGGCGCGTGGATTGAAACAGCGCCTACCGCTGGGCCATCCGGCACGACAATGGTCGCGCCTCATGCAGGCGCGTGGATTGAAACGCGGACGGCACGACCGGATGGTCGGCTGTGAACAGTCGCGCCTCATGCAGGCGCGTGGATTGAAACGCCGGTACTGCCGGTACGACCCCGAGCAATTTCCTTGTCGCGCCTCATGCAGGCGCGTGGATTGAAACAGCAGATGCGCGAGAACTCGCCGACAGGCGGCGCGGTCGCGCCTCATGCAGGCGCGTGGATTGAAACCAGTGATGGTCAGGATCGGTCGGTTGACCTGAGGTCGCGCCTCATGCAGGCGCGTGGATTGAAACGGGGTATACTTTTAATCGTAGGCAGTCACCTACACGTCGCGCCTCATGCAGGCGCGTGGATTGAAACTTTGTCCATCCGTTGACCTCGGGTGAGACGCGTTGTCGCGCCTCATGCAGGCGCGTGGATTGAAACACTTGTGGTCGCGGGAGGGTGACTTGGTGCTGTCGTCGCGCCTCATGCAGGCGCGTGGATTGAAACCTGAATCTCCTCGGCGCTATCGCAAAACCCATCAGTCGCGCCTCATGCAGGCGCGTGGATTGAAACGCATGACCACATGGGTTCTCAAATCCTCGGAGGCGTCGCGCCTCATGCAGGCGCGTGGATTGAAACGCTTGCTTGGCTCCGCGCTTGCGTGACCTCAATTGTCGCGCCTCATGCAGGCGCGTGGATTGAAACAGCGCCACGTCGGACGCGCGTGACTGGACGAGTGGGTCGCGCCTCATGCAGGCGCGTGGATTGAAACCCGGACCTGAAAAAGCAGGTCGAGGATTTGTCGAGTCGCGCCTCATGCAGGCGCGTGGATTGAAACTTCGAAAGCTGAACCGCCACCACCTTGCCGGTCAGGTCGCGCCTCATGCAGGCGCGTGGATTGAAACAGCAGGTGGGTAAGCCGTACACCGGCAAGAACGCGTCGCGCCTCATGCAGGCGCGTGGATTGAAACATACCGAACAGCGAGCACACATCGACCTTGTCGTGTCGCGCCTCATGCAGGCGCGTGGATTGAAACCTTTGCTGCCGAGGTGCGCTCCACCGTCGCAGATCGTCGCGCCTCATGCAGGCGCGTGGATTGAAACGCAACGTAGACACCTTCGTATGCGTTCGCGGGATCGTCGCGCCTCATGCAGGCGCGTGGATTGAAACTCCGTTTACCCCTTGCGGAATCGTAGTTTACGGTGTCGCGCCTCATGCAGGCGCGTGGATTGAAACGCGTATTGCTCAAGGCTGGCCAGCGAACGACGACGGTCGCGCCTCATGCAGGCGCGTGGATTGAAACTGGAAACCGTTGCCCTTCAGCTTGCCGACCATCGCGTCGCGCCTCATGCAGGCGCGTGGATTGAAACTTCGCTATGAAGCGGAAGCAGGCAAGCCGCCTGGGTCGCGCCTCATGCAGGCGCGTGGATTGAAACTTGATGTACTGCTGGTGTTGATTACCGAAACGGTGTCGCGCCTCATGCAGGCGCGTGGATTGAAACAAGGTTGGTGACAAAATCATTGTTACCAACAGTAGTCGCGCCTCATGCAGGCGCGTGGATTGAAACCTGCTTCAACAGGTTCATCCGTGCGATGTTTTCGGTCGCGCCTCATGCAGGCGCGTGGATTGAAACACAATCTCGGTCTTGCCGCTACCGGCAACACCAGGTCGCGCCTCATGCAGGCGCGTGGATTGAAACCCGATCAAAGAGCGGGATGGTGAGGGTTTTGCGAAGTCGCGCCTCATGCAGGCGCGTGGATTGAAACAGAGTAGCGATCGAGAAAGCTCGCCTGTCCTGTGTCGCGCCTCATGCAGGCGCGTGGATTGAAACGGCGGCATGGCGAGCTGGTCGATCAACGTCAGCCGGTCGCGCCTCATGCAGGCGCGTGGATTGAAACTTCGCGAGACTCGCGTCGACGACGCCCGGCGTATGTCGCGCCTCATGCAGGCGCGTGGATTGAAACCTTTGATCCTGCTGATGATCGACAGCGGCAAGACGTCGCGCCTCATGCAGGCGCGTGGATTGAAACTTCATGGCCTCCCCTCACCCGTTACAAGATCCGCGTCGCGCCTCATGCAGGCGCGTGGATTGAAACTTGCCGAGCATCACAAGGCTGTTATCGAATCGCGGTCGCGCCTCATGCAGGCGCGTGGATTGAAACGCCGTTACATAGCGGAACTCAATCAGGAGCCGTCGTGTCGCGCCTCATGCAGGCGCGTGGATTGAAACCCGCCATGCGGTCCGCAACACTCAACAGCCAGCCGTCGCGCCTCATGCAGGCGCGTGGATTGAAACAAGATCGGTGAAATGAACGGCACAGAGAAACGGTGTCGCACCTTATGCAGGCGCGTCTATTTAAACAATTTTGACAATGGTTGTCAGAATGCCTGCTACTCGTCGCGCCTTACGGAGCGGCGCACAACGCATGATCTGTCAGAAGCTGTAATCAACGCCGATGATGATGCGCCGTCGCCATCCCGGAAAGTAACGAAAATTGCCGAAGGCGTAATCCGCGCGTTCGGCGTAGTCCGCGTCCAGCAGATTGTTCACCCGAAGTTGCAGCACGAAATCACCGAGTTGCTGCCCCCAACGGAAATGCCACAATCCGTGACCGGAATACCGTTGCGTGTTCTCGGCGTCGAGAAAGTACGGACCCACGTGCTGGTATTCGAGTTCGAGTGTTGTTGCCGGCGACGCTTGCCAACCCGCGATCGCACTGCCGAGCCAGCGCGGTGACGTGTCGATGTCGTCACCTTTCGAGAAGCTTTCACCATTCGCCGGCTGGTAGTCGAAGGCATAGGTATGACGCGCGTATGTACCGCGCAAGGCCAGTAACCAGGTTTCCATCGCGCGCCAGGCGATATCGAATTCAACGCCGCGATGCCGCGTTCTGCCATCGGAAACATTGAATCCTTCAGCATCACGGAAAATGACGTTGCGTTTTTCCATTGCAAATAACGCGATATCGAAATCCACGGCATCACGACTGGCCCGAAGACCGGCTTCGATACTGTTGATCTGTTCGGGATCAAGTTCCGCCACATCCTGGCCGCGCTGCAAACGATAAAGTTCAGTTGCCTGTGGGACGCGAAAGCCGCGCACAAGATTGCCGTAGAACGTGTAGTCGGAAACCGCGTGACGCACGCCGAGTTTCGGCGATATTGCGGTGAACGTGTCGCTGCGATCCGCGGGACGGTTATAGATGCAGCCGCCGAAACCACACACGCTGCCGTCGGCGCGTGTGTTGCCGGTTTGCATGCGGTTGTCGTAGTCGTAACGGATCCAGTCGGCACGCACGCCGGCAACCGCGGTTGTGGCGTTGTTGAAGTCATGTTCCACATGCAGCCACGGCGAAAGTGCGTGTTGCGTCACCGTGTAGTCATAGTGTTTGCCGACAGGCCGTGTTTCACGCAGAAAATCGGAACCGTCCGCGACAGGCGCGTCCTGCGTTTCGCGCAGCCAGCCGTCCGCCCATTCCGCGTCCAGTCCGAATCGCCATTCCGTCATAGGATCCGTCAACACCAGTGTGCTGATCACTCCCGCGCTCGTCTGTCCGTTTTCTTCCAGCGGCTTGCCGGGCAGGAAGTGTTGCAGAAAATCCATGTCGCTGTGTCTTGCGTACGGGCGTAACTCCAGATGCAGATCGCGTGCAAGATCGCGTTTCCACACCGCCCATGTACGCAGGCTGTCGGCTTTGCGAAAAGCTTCAGGATTCGGATTGCCGCGACGTGCGACGGGATCGCGATACGCATTTTCGCCAATGATGTAGCCGGCCGTGTCCTGATCCAGCGACGTCGCCGCGACCTGCGCGCGCCAGTTATCACCATGCCAGCCGAAATTCAGCTTGTGTTGTTCGTGACCGGCGTCGATCTGATTGCTGTCAGCGGTCTCACCGAGATATTTCAATCGCCAGCCGCCGTAGACGTTCACGCCGGCGTGATCCAGGTTCAACTGACGATAGCCGTACTCGCCGATATTCACTGAGATTTCATTCAACGGAAGGCGCAGCGGCTCGTGCAGGACATTGATTACGCCATGCACGGCGTTTGATCCGTAGATCACGCTGCCCGGCCCGCGCAGCACTTCGATCGCGTCCGCCTGTTCGGTGTTGATCTCGAACAGCTGATTCACGTTGCAGAAACCCGCCGGCCGGACCGGAATTCCGTCTTCGAGGTAGAGGAACGCGCCGCACGCACCCGCGCCGGTGAGTACCGGAGAGCGGATGGCGGTGAGATGTTCCTGTCCGCTGCCGCGTGAAATCCATGCGCCCGGCACGCGCGCGAACAGTTCGTTCGGATGTGTTGCACCGATCAGATCGATTTCAGCGTCGTCGATTCGACTGATGCTGAACACCGACTCCTGCACCGGCAGCGCATCGCGTGTTGCGGTTACGGTGACGGGCGCGAGATCAGCCGGTGCTTCGGCGGTCGATGCGAGGTCGGGCATGACAGTCAAAACAGCGGCGATGGAAAAAATTGCCGACCAGGAAAAATCAGGTTTCATCATTTCATGCCAGGAATGTTGCGAAGCGTTACAGCAAGGGGCGAGTGTAGAAGAGGTGTGACGAAAGGGAAACACGGTGTGATTCCTGTAGATGCTTCACCGTATTCGTGTCGATGGCTGTAATTCACGAACACTATTACAGAACGTGCCGCACGCCTGGCGGAACGAGAATGTGCGCACGCAAGCGGCTCTCCTGCCAGCGGACAGGAGAGTTTTCAGAAATTGAGACGTCAGCTAGAGCGACAGCAGGTCCACGAAACGATTCTCGCGCAGCAGCCGTGCAGCCGCGGCGATATCGATATCCAGCCGGCGATCGCCGGAATGCGGCGCGACGGCTTCACGCAGGCGGGCGTGCATTTTTTCAAGCGTGGGTGTGGTTTTCAACGGCCGCGCCTGATCGATGGCGATGCCGGCGGCGAGCAGTTCCACCGCGAGAATGTGCGCGACGTTCTCACACAGGCGAAGAAGTTTCAGTCCCGCCCACGGCGCCATCGAGACATGATCTTCCTGTCCCGCGGATGTCGGCACCGAATCCACTGACGCAGGATGCGCGAGCGTCTTGTTCTCCGAACTCAACGCCGCTGCCGTGACGTGCGCGATCATGTAGCCGGACTCGAGCCCGGGCGACGCGGTAAGAAACATTTTCAGACGCGGATTCACGCTTCGAAGCAGAAGATCGGAACGTCGTTCCGACATGCTGCCGAGTTCAGCAACGGCAATGGCCATGAAGTCGGAAAGAAAGGCGAGCGGTTCGGCGTGGAAATTTCCGCCGGAAATTACGGCGTTATCGAACACCAGCGGATTGTCGGAAACGCTGTTGAGTTCGAGCTCCAGCTTGTCGCGCGCATGCGCGAGCGTATCGAACACGCCGCCGAACACTTGCGGCATGCAGCGCAACGAATACGGGTCCTGCACGCGATCACAACCGGCATGCGATTCGTTGATTTCGCTTTGCGTCAGCACTTCACGGAATTTTTCCGCAACGCGAATCTGGCCAGGCATGCGCCGGATCGCATGAATGCGTGCATCGAAGGGGCTGAAGCTGCCCGCAAGTCCTTCGACGCTCATGCTGCCGGTGAGAATCGCATCGCGCAGCAAGGCTTCACCGCGAAACAGACCCTCGATGGCGAGTGCCGCCGAAAGTTGCGTGCCGTTCAACAGCGCGAGACCTTCCTTCGCCGCAAGTTCGACCGGTTTCATGCCCGCCGCTGCAAGCACATCCGCGCCTTCAAGACGTTTGCCGTCATGCAGCGCTTCACCTTCGCCGATCAGCGCGAGCGCAAGATGCGCGAGCGGTGCGAGGTCGCCAGACGCACCTACCGAACCGCGCTCCGGAATCAGCGGGATCACATCGTGATTCAGCAGTGCGAGCATGGTATCCACGACGGCGGGACGTATTCCGGAATGTCCGACAGCAAGACTGTTCGCTTTCAGAAGCATCATGCGTCGCGTGAGTTCCCGCGATAACGGTTCGCCCACACCGCAGCAGTGCGACCGCACCAGGTTGTATTGCAGTTCGATGACCTTGTCCGCGGAAATCTTCTGTTTCGCGAATGCGCCGAATCCGGTGTTGATGCCGTAACTCACACGGCCTTCATCGATGACTTTCTGCACCAGCAACTGGTTGGCGTGCATGCGCGCACGCGCGGTGTCCGTCAGTGCGACCGGTTGCGGTGTCTGTTCCCATGCGGCCAGCGTTTCAAGGGTCAAGGAATGACCGTCAATCAGCAGAACGTCTGTCATTGTTCGAGTCCCTGGATGTAGATCGCGGCGGGTCGCAGCCCGCCGAGTTGATAGACAAGAAATTCAGGTGCCGGGATGTCCCACAGCGTGAAGTCCGCGCGCTTGCCGATGCCGAGCGCACCGCGATCATCGAGCCCCAGCGCGCGCGCGCCATTCACCGTCGCGCCATGCAGCGCTTCCTCTGCGGTCAGGCCGAAGAAAATGCAACTCATGTGCATGGCGGCGAGAATGCTTGCGACGGGTGACGAGCCCGGATTGAGATCCGTCGCAACCGCAATCGGAATCCCGTGTTCGCGCAGCAGTTCGACTGGAGGCTTTTTCGTCTCACGAATGAAGTAGAACGCGCCCGGCAACAACACGGCCACACAGCCGTTGTCCGCCATTGCGCGGATGTCATCTTCACTGGAATGTTCGAGATGATCGCAGGACAGCGCGCCGTACTCAGCCGCGACTTTTGTCGCACCCATGTTCGAGAGCTGGTCGGTGTGTGCTTTCAGCTTGAGGCCGAGTTCGCGTGCGCGGTCGAACACGCGACGCATGTCGGCAACGTCAAACGCGATGTTCTCGACAAAAATGTCCACGGCATCCGCGAGATTTTCCGCGGCGACGGCCGGCAGCATCTGATTGACGACGTCGTCCAGATACTCTTCTTTACTGCGCCCTTTCGGAACGGTATGTACGCCGAGGAACGTGGCGATCAGCGTGAGCGAGGTTTTCTCGCGCAGCGCGGCGATCGCGCGCAGCATTCTCAGTTCGAGTTCGGTGCTGAGCCCGTATCCGCTCTTGATTTCCAGCGTGGTGACGCCTTCCGCGGCGAGCGCGTTCAGCCGGGGCAGGGACTCCGTTACGAGTTGTTCGATATCGGCGTCGCGTATGGCGGCGACGGTGGATACAATGCCGCCGCCGGCGCGCGCGATCTCCTCGTAGCTTGCGCCTTTGAGTTTGAGCGCGTGCTCGGCCATGCGTTCGCCGGCGAAGACGACATGCGTGTGACAGTCGACAAAGCCGGGCATGAGCACGCGGCCTTGTGCGTCAACCCGATGACGGCTGGGCGCGTCCGATGGTGGATCGAAGGCGGCAATGCAGCCGTCGCGAATGCCGAGACTTTGTGCGTCTTCGGCAATGCCGTCACGAAAGCTGTGAACGCGGGCGTTGTGGACGATGAGATCGAACACGCCGGAATTCCCCTGTCATTGAAACCGGAAAAACGACACCATACTGATCATGGTCGCGCAGATGAAAAAAACACTCAGATTCCGCCACCTGC
>OBJO01000781.1_pt1 | contig 12818 bp, 8 predicted proteins | sample 1481741 | NCBI WGS metagenome assembly OBJO01 (sample SAMN06140803, study PRJEB22556) | human gut metagenome | host: Homo sapiens | place: China: Beijing | collected 2014 | reverse complement strand
TGAATCATCATTTGATAGAAGAAAAGAAACAGGAGAGCTAAACATCTTCTTCCAGTAAAAAGGAAAGCGCATATGCAAGAGAGTCGTTGAGATGAGATTTTTGACCGCGGCTGGAAGCCGTACCGGATCAATCACCTGAGCTGGTGGAAAGAGGAGCTTGCATCCGAAGAAGAGATGGAAGAGGGACGGAACAATCTTGCAGCACACGACAATCGGAATGTAGATGAAAAGAAAATCCTTTTGTATGAACAGATCATTCGGGTTGTGTAGAAACAGGAAGAAAAAACTGGATTTTTCCAGTACCGGATGATAAGATAAAACTGTGTTTCGGGATGGCTTAAACATATGGAGGTGCAGGATGGAACCAATTTATTTGTCAATCCAGCAGAAAGAAACTGGCAGCCGCATCAAATCCCTTCTTCGTGAAAGCGGATACACCGTGAGAGACATTCAGAATGCCATGGGTTTTGAAAATCCGCAGGCGGTCTATAAATGGATTTCCGGCAAGTGCCTGCCAAGTCTGGACAACTTTCTCATTTTAAGCAGATTATTAAACACAAGCATCGAAGATATCCTCGTCATTGACGGGGATATTCCTCGCTTCAGGATAATTTTAAACTACACACAACGGTGGCAGGAAAGTCTCCACCGGCTCCGTTGACTTTATATGTGCAAACTGATAAGATACTCATAAGTATGTTCTTAGGGGTATCTTATTTTTGTATTTCAAAAAGAAAAGGGGAAATTAAATAATGACAAAAAAGAAAATCATTGGCCTTTGCATCGGCGCTGTCGTTCTTGCTGCGGCTGCGGCCGGTGTGAAGGAAGGCAGCTGGCTGATGAAGCATCGCCGGATGCAGAATGAGTTTACGCATGAGATGAATGCATTCACGACCAAAACAAACGCTGAGCTGATCCAGCCGACGATTGTTGCGGAGGATGATATCTACGGCTGGTTTTTCCATGAGGAAGATGACGGGCTGTACATGAATCTCTATTACCGGATCAAAAACGAGTCCAATCAGCACGAAATTGCATCCAGTGAATTTCCTGTGAAGATCAAAAAGGAGTTTCTTGCGGATGATAAAGTGTGGAGCAGAACGACGGGGACCGCGAAAAATCAGGTTCACGCGGAATACCTGGAAGGAGAAGATGACATGACGGTTTCGTTTGACGTCTATTACCAGTGTGAGGGTTCCTGCGGGGAATATTTTGCGGATATTACCGTGACGGACAGTGAGACCGGAAAGTTCTACTACAGCAGTGAAGCAGAAAATGAAGCGGCAGAATAGGAGGAGCGATGGCCGAAAAACAAAGCAAAAATAAATGGCACACACCGGCGGAGCGGATTATGATGCTGGGATTTGCGGCGGTAATCCTGCTGGGAACGATTCTTCTTTGCCTGCCGGTTTCTGCGGCGGACGGAAAAAGCGTTTACTGGCTCGACGCCCTGTTTACCGCAACGACATCTGTCTGCGTGACGGGCCTTGTCACCGTTCCGACGGCGACGACATGGAGTACCTTTGGAAAAATTGTGATCCTCGGGTTGATTCAGTTCGGAGGTCTTGGCATCATGGCGTGCCTGACGATGGTGTTTCTGATCCTGCGCCGGAAAATCAGTCTGCAGAGCCGGAAATTAATTCAGGATACCTATAATCTGCCGGTTTTAAAGGGCAGTGTGGGCATCGTGCGCCGGCTTCTGATTGGAACAGCAACCGTAGAGATTGCGGGGGCGGTTCTGTATAGCTTCTGGTTTGTGCCGGAGTATGGCTTCTGGAAGGGAATCGGCTACAGTATTTTTCACGCCGTTTCCGCTTTCTGTAATGCGGGAATCGATCTCGTTGGCGAAGCCTCTTTTGCTCCGTTTGTAACGAACCCGCTGATAAACTTTACGACGATGGGACTGATTCTTTTGAGCGGTCTTGGTTTTCCCGTCTGGTGGGAAGTTATGGAGCGGGTGCAGGAGCTTGTGAAGGGAAAACGGCCCCGTAAAAATTTTGTGCGAGGATTCACGCTTCATACGAAACTGGTTTTAACGACAACCATGATTCTGGTGTTCGGTGGAGCACTGCTGATTCTTGCACTGGACTGGAATCACGCGCCATCACTTGGCAGCCTGAAACCGGCGCAGAAGGTCATGGCGGCTTTTTTTCAGTCCGTGACGACAAGAACGGCAGGTTTTGAGACGATCCCGCAGGCTGATTTCTCGGACAGCTCTGCAATGGTAAGTATGGTTCTCATGTTCATCGGTGGCTCCCCGATGGGAACGGCAGGTGGTGTTAAGACGACAACGGTTGCCATTCTGGTTGTGCTGGTTGCCTCCTATATTCGCGGAGACTCAGATACGGTGGCCTGGGGGCGGAAAGTGATGGAAGAAAATATCCGTACCGCTGTCGTCATTTTCTTTTTTGTACTGACGACAGTCTTTACTGCCACCGTGCTGCTGATTTCCGTAACCGGAAGCCCGCTGCTGGATTGTACGTATGAAATTATTTCTGCGGTTGCAACGGTGGGCCTCACCCGTTCCCTGACGCCGACGCTTCCTTTTATGGGAAAGGTGATTGTTATTCTGGTTATGTTTATGGGAAGAATCGGGCCGGTGACGCTGGCTGTCGCACTGCGCCGCAGAACAGGAAGAAAAGATGTCGATATTCAGAGACCGGAGCAGCGGATTCTGATTGGATAGTTGGGAAAATAAAAAACAGGACAGATTTCAGAAAACGAGGAAAAGAAATGAGTAAACAGTATGCAGTCATTGGACTTGGAAAGTTTGGTTTTTCTGTAGCAACGACACTTGCGCAGGCAGGAAAAGAAGTGCTTGCCGTTGATAAAGACGCTGAGCCGGTACAGGAAATTGCCGATCTTGTTACCTATGCGGCGCGCGCGGACATCACCGACAGCCGTGTTTTTGCATCGCTTGGCATCAGCAACATGGATGTCGTGATCGTCGGCATCTCTGAAAATATGGAGTCGAGCATCCTCGCCACCCTGCAGGCAAAAGAGGCGGGCGTGCCGCTCGTCATCGCAAAGGGCATGAGCCAGATGCATGCCAATATTTTGAAAAAAGTCGGCGCGGACCGCGTCGTGATGGCGGAGAGTGAGACGGGCATCCGCCTCGGAAAAAGCCTGATTTCCGGTGGCTTCCAGGACTTCTTCATGCTGTCGGATTCGTTCTCCATGGTAGAGCTTCCCGTGCCGGAAGAGTGGACGGGGCATAACCTCGAGGAGCTGGATCTGCGGAAGAAATACAGTATCAACGTAATCGCCGTCAAGGACGGGGAAGACATCCGTGTCACGGTCAATCCGAAGACGCTGCTCCGCGCAGAGGAAGTGCTGATTCTGATCGGCGAAAACAAAGAACTTGCCAAATTGATGAAAAACAGGAAATGAGGGGACCATTCATGATTACAAGCAGCAGCAATGCACAGGTAAAAAACATTATTGCGCTGAACAAAAAAGCAAAAGAACGCCGGGAGCAGGACGTTTTCGTGGCGGAGGGCTGGAAAATGTTCCAGGAAGCGCCGCGGGAATGGCTGAAAAAAGTATATGTGTCTGAGAGCGGCAGCAAAATGCATGAAATGCCGTCCGACGGGACAGAATACGAAGTAGTGGACGACCGCGTGTTCCAGTCCATGTGCGACACGAAGACGCCGCAGGGTGTTTTAAGTGTGATCCGCATGCCGCATTACACCGAAAAGGAGGTGATGGACAACGGAAAGACACCGCTTCTGATGGTACTTGAGGATCTGCAGGACCCTGGAAATGTCGGAACAATCATCCGCACCGCAGAGGGCGCAGGAGTCACCGGCATCATCATGAGCCGCGGTACCGCGGATATCTTCAATCCGAAAACGATCCGCTCGACGATGGGCTCGATCTACCGTATGCCGTTTCTGATCGTCGACGATGCGGTCGGATTTGTAAAAGGCTTAAAAGCGCGGAAGATCTGTACGTACGCGGCACATCTGCACGGCGTGCATTCCTACCGCGAGGAGGATTACACAAAAGGAACGGCATTCCTGATCGGAAATGAGGGAAACGGCCTGACCGATGCAATGGCAGAGGCCGCCGAGTGCCTGATCCGTATTCCGATGGAAGGAAAAGTGGAGTCGTTAAACGCAGCGATTGCATCCGCCGTTCTGATGTATGAGGCACATGGCCAGCGCGCATAAAAGAAAGAGCGTTACCGGTTTTCTTACATTTCTCTTAACCGCCGGAAAACTACTCGACAGAACCGGTATTTTGAGCTAAAATAGAAAAAACAGAGTCCGGGCTGAATTTCTGTCAGTCCGGTAAAACTGTAATATTTGCCAGAAAAGCAAAAGCTGTTTTGGGAGGAAGGAAAAATGAGTGAGAAAAAAAACATCAGTAAAAAGGAGCTCCGAAGAAGAAAGCGGAAGCGTGCGCTGATGATCAAAACAGGAATTCTATGTGTTCTGCTTGTCATCTTCGGCATTGGAATCTGGGCTTTGGCCGGAGGAACAGAAAAAATCCAGCAGAAAGCACAGGAAAAAGAGGATCAGAAAACAGCAGAGGTGGACGGTTCCGTATCGTCGGACAGCACGGGAAGTGCTGAAGCGCCGACAACGAAAGCACAGATTATGGCGGAAGCCGATGCACTTGCGCAGACATACGATTACGATGGAGCCATTGAAAAGCTCCAGAGCGTAGAGGGCGCAGCGACCGACGCGGATATCATCACAAAAGTAGCAGAGTACACCAGCACGAGAGATGCCTGTGTGCGCGTCAACGTCAACGAAGTAACCCACATTTTCTATCATTCTCTTGTAGTCGATCCGCAGAAAGCGTTCTATCAGGACAACGCACAGACCGCAGGCTTCTGCCAGTGGATGACCATCGTGGATGAGTTCAACGCGATTACCCAGCAGATGTACGACAGAGGATATGTCATGGTTTCGATCAACGATCTCGTGAAAAAGACCGTAGATGATGACGGAACCGTTCATTACGAGGAAGGGGACATTTACCTGCCGGAGGGCAAGAAAGCATTCGTTCTTTCTCTGGATGACCTTTCCTATTACCACTCTTACGACGGACGCGGTATTGCCAGTAAGATGGTAGTCGGCGACGACGGAAAACCGACCTGCGAATATATTCAGGATGACGGAACTGTTGTGACCGGTGCTTACGACTGTATCCCGCTGATGGATCAGTTTATCGAAGCGCATCCGGATGCCGTATACCACAATGCGCGCGGAACCGTAGCACTGACCGGCTACGATGGAATCCTCGGATACCGCACCGACGGTGATTACAAGACGAGAGAAGATCTGACGGATGATCAGGTAGCATGGCTTGATGCACACCCGGATTTCGACTGGGATAAAGAGTGCGAGGAGGCGAAAAAAGTAGCCGATGCGATCAAAGCAGACGGCTGGACATTCGCAAGCCATACCTGGGGCCATATCCGTGTCGGCGACAAACCGATCGAGACGATCCAGGCGGATACCGAGAAATGGCTGACGTATGTTGCACCGCTCATCGGCGGAAGCGATATCATCATCTTTGCACATGGACAGGATCTTTCCGACTGGCACGATTACACGATGGACAATGAGAAGTTTGCTTACTTAAAGAGCCAGGGCTTCAACATCTACTGCAACGTAGATTCCTCCCAGTATTTTGTTCAGGTAAGAGACAATTACCTGCGTATGGGACGAAGAAACCTGGATGGATACCGTCTGTACCAGAACCTCTACGGAGGCGGCGAGGACAGAACAAGCGATCTGTTTGATTCTGCCTCTGTTATTGATCCGCAGCGGCCGACAGATCCATCTCTTTACAATTTAGGTTAAAGAATTTTGAAAATGAAAAAGATCTCACAGAACTTTCTATTATTTATAGAAGAAAGTCTGTGGGATCTTTTTTTCAGCAGGGCGAACCGTTTACAGATATTTTTCTACGAGCGGAAACGGCAGAGGCCCGAGACGGAGCAGTTTTTCATGGAAACCGATCAATGAGAATGAGTCACCTTCCTGTTCCCGCACTTCCGAGAGGAGCTGCGAAAACGAGAGCGATCCGACACAGTATTTCAGATAGTTCGCCGGTGTCTCGAGAATATACTGATATAAAGAGGCAGCGGCCGACGCATCCGTGATGCCGAACTGCGCCAGAAAGGCTGACGCATCCGAGAGGAGCCATCCCTGGCTGTGGATTCCGAGATCCAGCAGCGAGCAGAGGGTAAGATGCACCGAGCGGTTCAGATACCAGAGACGGCAGAGTGCCTGCGTGTTTGCATCGAGATTACGTGCGGCGTAGCGGCAGGCATATGATTCAACGTAGGTTGCCCATCCTTCCACATAACCCGACGGCGCGTAGAGATGGCGGATCAGAAGCGGGTCGGAGCGCGAGAACGAGACGGTCTGGTACAGATGGCCGGGAAAGCCCTCGTGGGCAAGTGTGGAATACAGTTCGATGCCGGTCATCTCATCCGCGGGATTCAGGTAAATGGAGTTGGGTGAATTGATATCGGCGGGCGGTGTGAGATAAAAGGCGGGGCTTAAAAAATCCTTGAGGGAGTCATCCACGGTCTTTACTTCGTATGCGATACCCGAAAGAACGGGAAAATCTTCAGAAACGGCATTCTGCAGATCGGCAAGCATTTCCTCCGGCGTGGAGAACGGCAGCACGAGCGCCTGCTCGGAGAGGGAGAGCGACGGATTCTGATCGAGAATGATCTGCATTTCGGCACACTGGTCCGCAAGCTGCTGTGTTAAAAGGCGGGTCAGCTCCTCCGGTGAAGCATCAACACCGACGCGGCTGCGGAGAAGATACGCATAGTAGGAAAGTCCGCCTTCCTGCCGTGAAAGACCACCGGCGTTCTGTGTTCCTTTGCCGCGGAGTGAAGAAAGCGCATCGGAAAGAGAGCGGTAGGCGGGAAAAACACAGGAGGTAAGGAGTTTTTCATGCGTCTGCAGACAGAGATTCCTTTCCGCCTCAGAAAACAGTGAAGACGCCTGCAGTTTATTTTGAAAAACGGTGTGGAGCAGATGGATTTCCGGTGTATCCGCGTCGGCGAGAAAAGCACTGCACTGGCGGATAATGCCATCGACCGCAAGGTCATTCTGAAACACGCCCTGCCGGGATTTTTCCTGCTCGAGTGCGATGAGGTCGGAGAAATAGCGCGGGAGATCCTGCAGAAGATGGAGGTAATCGGCGATATCCTGCTGTGTGCGGAACGGGTATTCTGCGAGCAGAATGGGAAGCTGTGCCTGAATCCCGAGCGACGGACCGAGCGGTTCCGCAAGAAGGCTGGTGCTGCCCGGCATTTTCTCGCAGTCCAGCTCGTAGAGCAGAAGATCGAGCGTGATCTGATTTTCCGCGGAGAGGCGGTTGCGATGAAAGGATGTGAGCGTTGTTTCCACACTCTGCAGCAGGGCATCATACGAGGTGCGGTCAGGGATGGAAACCGTGCCGAACGAGGCGGTGCCGGGGGCAATTCCGCGGGAAGCCGGATCAGCGAGGGTATAGTGGAGCGTGATGGCAGAAGAGGTTATCTCGGAGTGGAACCGTTCCTCCACATACGCGGAAAACCGGCGGTTCTCACCAGGGGAAAAGAACGGGGAAAAATACCAGAACAGCAGGGCGAAAAGAAGTCCGCCGCACAGAAGCAGAGGGAACAGGATGCGGCGGTGCAGAGAAGCTGGTTTCATAGAATAGGCTCCGGTGCGGACAGTTATCATAAAGTATGTAAAAAATGCTGATTTTATGCGCTTTTTCCGTGGCCTTTCATTTGACTTTCCAAAACGGCTTTGCTATAATCAGTAACGAATGAAATAAGGGACTTTTCAGTGCAGAACGGATTTGAAAAAGAATCCGCGAAGGTAAAAGAGAATCAGGTGGAAATCCTGAGCGATCCGGTCACTGTAAGCAGGGAGTGTTAGCTGCAGAAATGCCATTGTGCGAAACGCATGAGAAGGCGCGGCTGCCGTGAAGATCTGCGAGTCAGGAAACCTGCTGGAAAGGTTAGTGAATCGCTTCCGATGAAAGCATATATTCATGGAAAGATGTACGAAGTAAAATCGGACATCTGCTTTTTTGTCGCCATGCGTCCGAAAAAGAGCTCCGGTGGAGAAACTCTTTTGCAGAAAAAGCAGATGTCTGTTTGTCTTTTCGCAGAAAAAATGTGTCCTCAAAAACAAGATTACTTGCAGGGAGACATCATTGACGGGGACAGGCACCGCCCAGCTGCCTGAAAAAGTCAGACGGAATCCGGAGCAGATGCGCGAAGGAGATCCGAAGAAAAGGAGAAGTTATGAAAGGAAATTCAAGCAAATTTCTGGCACTGCTGCTGTCGGCGTCCATGATCATGAGCCCGACTGCCAGCGTATTAGCAGATACGCAGGAAAAAGCAGCACAGACAGAAAGCAGCGCAGCCGCAGAGGAAGCGCCGCAGAGCGAAGAAACAGCAGAGACGGCAGAACCGGAAACAACACCGGCAGAAACCGAGAGCAGTGAAAGCACTGCAGAGACTCCGGCAGAAGAGCCGACGGAAACACCGGCCGCGCCTGCAGAGGATCAGACACCGGCAGGATCTGACGAGACCGAGACACCATCCGCAGATGAGGATGCTTCGGAAGATACTGCAGAGGACACTGCAAAAGACGGTGAAGAGACTGCCGATACCACAGAAAAAGAGCCGGAAGCAGCAGATGAGACTTCCCAAGATGCTGAAAAAGAAACACCGGCAAAAGAAGAAACCAAAGATGCTGTAAAAGAGAATACCAGTCCGGCGGCAGAACAGCCGAAAACGGAAGTAAAAGAAACAACCAGAAATGAGGCATCCAATACAGCCGAGGAGAAAGAAACAAAAGCAGCGGAAGCAGCAAAACCGGCAGATGGTGAGTATGAGACTTCTGCAGAAGCAACCGGAAGCATGTTCCGTGTGATTTCTTCCAGACTCATCGTAAAAGATGGAAAACTGAAAGCATCCATTCTGCTGAGTGGAACCGGCTATGATTACCTGTATACGGGAACAGCAGCAGAAGCTGCCGCAGCAGATGAAAAGAGCTGGATTGCTCCGACAGGAAGCGAAACCTATACGGATACGAAGACTGGTGCAGAAAAGACCGGATATCGTTTTGAAATTCCGGTGGAAGAGCTTGACAAACAGATGGATGTTGCCGTTCGCTCAGCCAAGAAAAAAACATGGGCTGATAAAACCGTTACGATCCACAGCACCGATGCAATCCCGACGGTAACACCGGAACCAACCGAGACTCCAAGCGAAAATCCAGGTGAGGATTCCTCGAATAAGCCAGCCAGTGTAGAAGCACCGGTTACCAAAGAGGACGGCAGCGTATTCAAAATGTTCGTCATCTCCGAGGCAACAATGATCAACAAGGGCGATAAACTCGTTCTTACACTGAAAACAAACAACGTATCATTTGATAAACTGTATCTTGGAAAGAACGATGACCTTGCAAAAACACCGGATATCCAGGGAATGCAGGAAGCAAACGGCGGTTATTCCTTTACATTTGAAGTAGATGCGGACAAAGCCGGCACAACCGTTCCGATCGTTCTTGGAAAGAAAGACGGAACCTGGTACACCAAACAGCAGCTTTATCTTGCAGTTCCGGGAAGCAAAACACCGGAAGTAACTCCGATACCGGAGCCGACCGAGACTCCGGTCCCGACTGCAACCCCGACTCCGAGTGAGACTCCGGTTCCAACCGCAACTCCAACTCCGGAACCGGCGAAAGTAGAAAACGGTATCTACAGCGGAACCGCGGAGACCGGCGCAGCTATGTTCAAAGTAGTCGGCGTAGAGCTGACCGTAAAAGACGGCGACATGAAAGCACGCATCACGTTAAGTGGTGTTGCCTACGATTATCTGTACATGGGAACACCGGAAGAGGCAGCTGCCACAGACAAGAGTGCATGGATTGCAGGCGTCGGCACCGTTGATTACACAACAGCAGACGGCGAGACGAAAACAGGAATGCAGTATGATATTCCGGTAGCAGCACTCGATCAGGCACTTGTTGTTTCTTCCCATTCTGCAAAACGGGATAAATGGTATGCAAGAACCATTACTATTGCATCTTCCAGTCTGAAAAAGACCGCAGATCTTCCGGCAGATGAGACCAATAAAGTAGCAGATGGTATTTACAGTGCAGAGGCAACAACTAATGCAGCAATGTTCAAGGTAGTCGGCGTAAAACTGACCGCGAAAAACGGAAAAATGACAGCAGTTATCACCTTAAGCGGAAGCGGCTATGATTATCTGTATATGGGAACCGGAAAAGATGCGGCAGCAGAGAGCGGCGCATGGATCGCTTCCACCGGAAAAGTGGACTACACCTTAGACGGTGAAACCAAAACCGGAATGCAGTTTGAAATCCCGGTAGAGGCACTTGATCAGGAATTTGCTGTAGCAGCTCATGCAGTAAAGAGCGGCAAATGGTACGACAGAGCCATCACGATTGCATCTTCCAGCCTGAAAAAGACCGGAGACCTTCCGTCGGATGACAACAAGGGCGATACTCCGAAACCAACCCTCGTTCCGACCAATACCCCAACCGTATCTCCATCTGAGACACCGGTTGTAAAACCCACCAGCACCCCGACTCCGGCACCGACCCAGAAACCGGCCGATACCAAACCGGAGCAGGAATCCAAATATGAGTCTGACTTAAGCGGCGGCACATCCAAAGTAGACAGTGCAACCACACTGGCAGACGGCGTTTACACACCAGACGGGTTCTCCTTCTCCGGCGGATCCGGAAAGGTAACCATCTCCTGCAGCAAGATTACTGTAACGAACGGACAGGCTTATGCAACGATCGCATTCAGCAGTCCGTACTACGGATATGTAAAAGCAAACGGAAATAAATACATGGCAAATGTCAGCGGCGGAAGCAGCATCTTCACCATTCCGGTTGAGCTGAACAAGAACAATACCATCATCGGTATGACCACCAGAATGTCCGTTGCCCATGAGATTTCCTACAACATCTTCATCTCCCTGGCAGCAGCAAAGAAGGGCGGCAGCACTTCTTCCAGCACAGGATTTGTAAAAGCAGACGGAACAATCTCCACGATCAGCACCGATAACTCCAAGCTGGATACCACCGCTCCGGAGATCATGGGACTGGAATACAAAGCAGAGACAAAACTTGCTTACGCAGAGTACTTCAAGATGTATCATTACGACGAAGGCATCACCCTGCTGGAGATCGATATGACAAAAGATACCGAGCGTGATCCGGAGAAACAGACCGAGGACGACAAGAAAGCAGAAGATACCAATACCGCGGCAGCAACCGACGAGGAAGAAGCGGCAGCAGCATCCGATTCCAAAAAGACCGGCACTGAGAAAGCGAAAGATCTGACCGAAAAGACAAAAGAGCTGTACGAAGGCAATGTTGTCAAATATCTGATCGTTCCGAAAGATGTTGAGATTCCGGCAGGACTGGACAAAGATATGATCGTGATCCAGCTTCCGGTTGAGAAAGCATACGTAGCATCTGAGGATGCCCTGAAACTTCTCGACGAGCAGTTAGACGCAGCAGAGAGCATCAAAGCAGTCGGCATGGAGCAGAAAGACTGCCAGATCGAAAACATTGCAAAAGCAATGGAAGACAAAAAAATCTCCTTCGACGGAGCATTCGATGATCTGGACTACAAAGCTCTGGTAAAAGACGAAATCGACTTTGCAATTCTTCCGTCTGAGTTCCTTCCGGGAAATGCAAAAGATGAGGAAGATACTGACGCAGCCGACGAGACCGCAGATACCAAAGCTGAGGATCAGAAGGACGATAAAGACGATAAGACAACGGATGAGAAAGCAGACGAAGACAAGACTACGGAAGAACTTCTGAAAGAGGAAAATGAGCGTCTGTCCGACACCGCAGAGCGTCTGGCAACCCTGACCATTCCGATGCTGGTTGACCGTTCCGCAGACGAGAAGACCGATCTTGCGAAAGCAGAGTGGCTGAAAGTCTACGGCGTGATCTTCGGATGCGAGGATCAGGCAAACGAGCTGTTCCAGCAGATGGTAAAGGCAGAAGAGAATAAATAAGTACAATAATTTGCAGCAAAAAATGAGAAAGGGCTGCTGCCGTATGGCAGCGGCTTTTTCTTTAAGAAAGGAATATCAAATGACAGGAAAAAACGAAAGAAAGCTGAAAAAATGGGCCGCACTTTTTCTTGCAGCAGCGATGTCACTGACGGCCTGCGGCAGCATCGCATCAACGGGAAGCAGCACATCGTCCGCGTCGGGCACTTCGGCAGTTTCTGAGAGCAGCACATCCACAGCATCCGCAGCAGACGTTTCCGAAAGCCAGACGGAGAGCACATCCGTCTCGGAAAGTACGGCTGAAAGTGAAAGCATCTCCGAAGCCACTGCCGCGAGCAGCACCTCCGGGAGTGATACCGCATCCGCGGATGGTTTCGCAACGACAGACGATGTCAGCGACGCACCGGACATCACCGGAATCACCATCGAGAGCAAGATGGTCCTGAATTACGCCGAGTGCTTTAACGTATACTACTGCACAGACGGCTATAAACTGATCGATGTCAAAGACGGCGCGCAGTATCTGCTCGTCCCGGACGGAAAAGAGGCGCCGGATGACCTCGATTCCGACGTAATTGTAATCCATCAGCCGCTGGAACGCATCTACATGGCAGCAACCTCTCCGATGGCGCTGTTCGATGCCATCGACTCCCTCGATACGATTCGTCTCTCCGGTGAAACCGCAGACAACTGGTACGTACAGGATGCCGTTGACGCGATGAATGCCGGAACGATGATCTTCGCCGGAAAATACAGTGAGCCGGATTACGAACTT
>OBJO01000779.1_pt1 | contig 12839 bp, 9 predicted proteins | sample 1481741 | NCBI WGS metagenome assembly OBJO01 (sample SAMN06140803, study PRJEB22556) | human gut metagenome | host: Homo sapiens | place: China: Beijing | collected 2014 | reverse complement strand
ACTATTACAGGGTTCTACACAGGGTCAACCGAGACTGAAGTTGAGAAGCAATTTGCTGATTTAAGGAGTATACACACAGCAAATCAATTTGTGACGTATTTAGATAACGAAATATCAAATCGGTTCACGGATGATTATTTCAGATATTCTCTGCCCGCAGAGTTAAATAGTTCTTCTGCTACGTCTCCGGCTTGGTATGGTTACATTGCCGCAATTAATGTTTTGGGAACACTAATGCTTTTCAGTACTGCCCCTCTGTCGAAATATTTTGTGCTCGGTACAAACGGAAATAAAAACTCTATAGATAAACATCACATTTTCCCTAAACATTATCTGGAAAAAATCGGATATGACAATGACCGTGACCGAAATCAAATTGCGAACTTTACCTATTTGGACTATACAACCAATATTGATATATCTGATGCGCCGCCTGTAGAATACGTTACCCGTTACCGTGAAAAACTCGGAGAAGAAGGATATAAACGAACTTGTGCACAAAACGCTTTGCCGGAAAACTTTGAGAAACTGACATATCCAGAATTTTTAAGTCAGCGAAGATTACTAATGGCTCAAATCGTCAAAAAAGCATATAATGAGTTAAACAAATAGGGAAATATCATTATGAAGCCTCTCCTTCACATCTACGGCGCGTCCGGCTCCGGGACATCCACGCTGGGGCGATACCTGGCGGAGCAATTTCAGTATGCCTTCCTCGACTCAGACGACTATTTCTGGCTGCCCACTGACCCGAAATTCACGACAAAGCGCCCCATTGAGCAGCGTGTGCCGCTCATACGGCAGGACATTGCCGCCGCAAAAAACGGTGCTGTCCTCTCCGGCTCGCTCGTCGGCTGGGGAGATGCTCTCATCCCGGATTTTACGCTGGCGGTGCGCGTTGTGACCGACACGTCCACCCGGCTCGCGCGTATAAAACAACGAGAGTACGCGCGGTTTGGCGTGCGCATTCTGCCGGGCGGCGATATGTACGACCATCATCAGGCATTTTTGCAGTGGGCCGCCGGTTATGATGACGGCGGGCTTGACACGCGCAGCGCTGTGCTGCATAATGAATGGCAGAAGCAGCTTGCCTGCCCGATCCTGACGGTGGACGGCACTGCACCCCTGGCCGAGACCGCCGCCCGTGTGGAGGAATTGCTATGCTCTGCAAACTGACCCTCGAAGAAGAAGTGCGTATGCACATACTTTTGAAAGGCATCGCCGATGACCCGAACGCGCTGGAAATGCAAAAGTTCATCCAGCACGGCAGCGTGACCACCTACGAGCACTGTCTGCGCGTCACCCGCATCGCGTTCTGGCTCAACATCCATCTGCACGCCCGCGCGGATGAGGCCAGCCTTGTAAAGGGGGCGTTCCTGCACGATTTTTACCTGTACGACTGGCATAATTGCAGCAACATCACCCACTGGCACGGCTTTAAGCATGCTCGTATTGCACGCTACAACGCCGAAACTGTGTTTAAACTGACCGACAAGGAAAAGGACATCATCCAGAGCCACATGTGGCCGCTGAACCCCACCGACATACCCCACAGCCGCGAGGCCGCGCTTGTCTGCATGGCCGACAAGATGTCGTCGAGCTATGAGACGGTGCTGGAACGGAAGGCGAAAAGAAAGAAATAAAACACTTCTTGGCCCCCTGCTCCCCTTCTGGCGCAAGCGCCATCTCACCCATATTGGGGGAGCCTGTCTCGCAGAGGGAGGCAAGATTATTATGGAGGTAACACCATGCCCGATCAATACACCCGCACACGTGCCCAGTTGGGCACACCCGCACTGGACGTGCTGCGCCGCGCCCATGTGGCCGTTTTTGGCATCGGCGGCGTCGGCGGGCAGGCTGTTGAGGTACTGGCCCGCAGCGGGGTAGGGGAGTTGAGCCTGTTTGACAGCGACACCGTCGCACTTTCCAACCTGAACCGCCAGCTTGTGGCGCTGCACTCAACGCTGGGGCAGTACAAGGTCGATGCCATGGCCGCCCGCATTGCGGACATTGACCCTACCATCATCGTGCACGCCAACCGCATGTTCTACAATGCCGAGACCGCCCCGGACGTCGACCTGACGCAGTTTGACTACGTGTTGGACTGCATCGATACGGTCAGCGCCAAGCTGCTGCTGATCCGTTGCTGCAAAAAGGACGGGGTGCCGATCCTGTGCAGCATGGGCGCGGCCAACAAGCTGGACCCGACGGCGTTCCGCGTGGCCGACATTGAAAAAACCACCGTGGACCCGCTGGCCAAGGTCATCCGCCTCGAGTGCCGCAAGCGCCGTCTGGGCAAGGTGAAGGTCGTCTTTTCGGAAGAGCAGACTCTGCCGCCGCTGCAGGAGGAAATCGAGGAAGCCCCCACCGCTGCGCGCCGCACGGTGCCCGCCAGCAACGCCTTTGTGCCCGCCGCCTGCGGGCTGGTCTGCGGATCCGAGGTCGTCAAGGACCTGCTGCGCAAGGCCGGCGTATACCGCGGCAAAAAATAATTTCTCTGCGCCCCGCTGGCACAAAGGCGGGGCGTTTTGCATGAAAAATACCAGTTTGCCCCCTGTGTTATCTTGACATTTGCACGAAATCAAAGTAAAATTATATATAGGAAATAAAGAGCCAAACGGCAGGCGCGGCCTGTGCGTGGCTCCTTAAAGGGTGTCGCCCAACGGGAACGCCGCTTTTTTACGATATTTAACGTCCTGATGACGGTTTGTGTATATTCTGCGCGCAGGGGCATCGTGTGTCTTTTTGGCTGACCTGCCGCGTTTCTTCATGCAACAATGTCATAGTGAAAAGCGTCCCGCTGCGCGCATCCTCCTATTTTGATAAGGAGTGAAACCGACTATGTCACCAATTTTGACCGTGGTGCTGGTCCTTGTTGCTGCCGCTGTTGCCGGGGCGCTTGGTTTTTACCTCGGCGGTGAAAACCGCAAGCGCACCGCCGAGGCGAAGATCGGCAGCGCTGAGGAGGAAGCCAAGCGCATCGTGAATGATGCCATCAAGGCTGCCGAGCAGAAGCGCAAGGAAACCATCATCGAAGCGAAGGACGAAGCCTTCAAGCTCAAGAGCGACGCAGACAAGGAAATCAAGGACCGCCGCGCCGAGATCACCCGCCAGGAGCGCCGCATCGACCAGAAGGAGGAGGCCCTCGACAAGCGCACCGCCCAGATGGAGCGCAAGGAGGAGGACCTCAAGCGCCGCAGTGAGACCGTGGAGGCCCGCCTGGACGAGCTGGAGCAGCTCAAGCTGCGCCAGACCGAAAAGCTGGAAACCATCGCCGCCATGTCCAAGGAGGACGCCCGCGCCGTGCTGCTCAAGCAGGTCGATGACGAGCTGACTCACGAGAAGGCGATGAAGATCAGCGCCTACCAGGCGAACATGAAGGACGAGTGCGACAACCTCGCCCGTGAGCTGATCGGCCAGGCCATCGCCCGTTGCGCGGCAGACGCCACCAGCGAGGCCACTGTCAGCGTTGTACCGCTGCCCAGCGACGAGATGAAGGGCCGTATCATTGGCCGCGAGGGCCGCAACATCCGTGCACTCGAAACCGCCACGGGCTGTGACCTTATCATCGACGACACGCCGGAGGCCATCACGCTGTCCAGCTTTGACCAGACCCGCCGCGAGGTCGCCCGCATGGCGCTGGAGCGCCTGATTGCCGATGGTCGTATCCATCCGGCCCGCATCGAGGAGACCGTGGACAAGTGCCGCCGCGAGCTGGAAATCCAGATGAAGCGCGAAGGCGATAAGGCCGTCATGGAGCTTGGCATTCACAGCCTGCATCCCGACCTTGTCAAGCTCATTGGCCGCCTGAAGTACCGCACGAGCTTCGGCCAGAACGTCCTGAGTCATTCGCTGGAGGTAGCCTGGCTGGCCGGTCTGATGGCCGGTGAGCTGGGTGTCAATGTCCAGCTGGCCCGCCGCGCCGGTCTGCTGCATGACATCGGCAAGGCCCTTGACCACGAGATCGAGGGCAGCCACGTCCAGATCGGCGTTGACATCTGCAAGAAATACCGCGAGAACCCGCAGGTCATCCACGCCATCGAGGCCCACCACGGCGACGTGGAGCCCAAGACGACGCTGGCGTTCATCATCATGGCCGCCGACGCGATTTCCGCTGCCCGTCCCGGTGCCCGCCGCGAGAACATGGAGAGCTACATCAAGCGTCTGGAAACACTGGAGGCTCTCTGCAACGGCTTTGAGGGCGTCGAGAGCTCCTACGCCGTACAGGCAGGCCGCGAGGTCCGCATCCTTGTCCAGCCCGACAAGGTCAGCGACGACGAGGTCATTCTGCTGGCACGCAATGTCGCCAAGAAGATCGAGAACGAGCTGGATTACCCCGGTCAGATCAAGGTCAGCGTCATCCGCGAGAGCCGAGCAACCGAGTACGCGAAGTAAAATTCACAACTGCATACAGCAACAGGCAGACCGTCAGAATTGGCGGCCTGCCTGTTTTGCTATACGATGCGGCAGGGGCCGGGCATGTCCAGCCCGCAGGCTTTCCCGCAAGAGGGTGCTTATTTTACAGTGCCGGGCCGCACATGTGCGGACCTTACTGCATGGCACCGCAAGGCCCGGCGCAGGTTCTCGGACTTACTCTTCCTGCAGCTGGCGCAATGCGCCCAGGAAGGGATGAATATCTCCCCTACAAAATAATAAGCCCCCGACATAATACCGTACAGCGGCAGGTGTCGGGGACTAACTTATTCTATTACAGATGCAGCACTCTGTCCTTGATCTCGGCAGTTCGGCCCTGGTTCCAGAACTGGGTGCCGATGTAGCCGCAGGTACGGCGGGCGACGTTCAGCTTGTTCTGGTCGCGATTGTGGCACTTGGGGCATTCCCAGACCAGCTTGCCGTCCTCAGGCACGATCTGTATCTCGCCGTCGTAGCCGCAGACCTGGCAGTAGTCACTCTTGGTGTTCAGCTCGGCGTACATGATGTTCTCGTAGATGAACTGCATGACCTTGATAACGGCCTCGAGGTTGTCCTGCATGTTGGGCACCTCCACATAGCTGATGGCACCGCCCGGGGAGAGCTTCTGGAAGTCGCTCTCGAACTTCAGCTTCGTGAAGGCGTCGATCTGCTCGGTCACGTGGACATGGTAGGAGTTCGTGATATAATTGCGGTCCGTGATGCCCGGCACAAGCCCAAAACGCTTCTGCAGGCACTTGGCAAACTTGTAGGTCGTGGATTCCAACGGCGTGCCGTACAGGCTGAAATCAATGTTGTGCTGGTTCTTCCACTTAGTACAGGCGTCGTTCATGTGCTGCATAACGTTCAGCGCAAACGGCTTGGCGGCAGGGTCGGTGTGGCTTTTGCCGGTCATATACTTGCAGCACTCATACAGGCCCGCGTAGCCCAGACTGATGGTGGAATAGCCGCCGTAGAGCAGCTTGTCGATGGGCTCGCCCTTCTTCAGACGGGCCAGCGCGCCGTACTGCCACAGGATGGGCGCGGCGTCGCTCAGTGTACCCTTCAGGCGGTTGTGGCGGCACATCAGGGCCTTGTGGCACAGCTCGAGGCGCTCGTCAAAAATCTGCCAGAACTTATCAAAATCGCCGCCGCTGGACAGGGCCACGTCCACCAGATTGATGGTGACAACGCCCTGGTTAAAGCGGTCATAGTACTTCGGCTTGCCGTTCTCGTCGATATAGGGAGTCAGGAAGCTGCGGCAGCCCATGCAGGTGAAGCAGTGGCCCTCGCCGTTCTTGTCGACCTTGTATTCCAGCATCTTCTTCTCGCTGATGTAGTCGGGCACCATTCGCTTGGCGGTGCACTTGGCGGCGAGCTTGGTCAGGTAGTAGTAGGGCTGACCCTCATAGATGTTGTCGTTTTCCAGCACGTAGATGAGCTTGGGGAAGGCGGGGGTGATCCAGACACCGGCCTCGTTCTTGACGCCCTGGTAGCGCTGGCGCAGCATCTCCTCAATGACGATGGCCAGGTCGGACTTCAGGCGCTGGTTGTCACCGGCCTCGTTCAGGTACATAAAGACCGTGATGAACGGGGCCTGGCCGTTGGTGGTCATCAGGGTGACGACCTGATACTGGATGGTCTGCACACCGCGCTTGATCTCCTCGCGCAGGCGCTTCTCCACGATCTCGGAGATCTTCTCCTCGCCGGGATCAATGCCCAGGTCCTTCATCTCGGCCTCGACATCGCGGCGGATCTTCTTGCGGCTGACATCGACAAAGGGGGCCAGATGGGTCAGGCTGATGCTCTGGCCGCCGTACTGGCTGGACGCGACCTGCGCGATGATCTGTGTGGCAATGTTGCAGGCCGTGGAGAAGGAGTGCGGCTTTTCAATCAAAGTGCCGCTGATGACCGTGCCGTTCTGCAGCATATCGTCCAGATTGACGAGGTCGCAGTTGTGCATGTGCTGGGCGTAGTAGTCGGCATCGTGGAAGTGGATGATGCCCTCCTCATGCGCCTTGACGATCTCCGGGGGGAGCAGCATGCGCATGGTCAGATCCTTGCTGACCTCGCCGGCCATATAGTCACGCTGTACGCTGTTGACGGTAGGGTTCTTGTTGGAGTTCTCCTGCTTGACTTCCTCGTTGTTGCACTCGATGAGGGAGAGGATCTTGTCGTCCGTCGTGTTGTGGGTGCGCTTGAGGCTCTGCACGTAGCGATAGGTGATGTACCTGCGGGCAACCTCATACGCGCCGGTGGCCATGATGGCATCCTCGACGATGTCCTGAATCTCCTCGACGTTCATCGCGTGGCCGCGGGCATAGCAGACCTCCTGCACATGATCGCTGATCTCGATGATCTGCTGCTTCGTCAGGCGCTGGGCATCGGGTACGACCTTGTTAGCCTTCGTGATGGCCGCAATAATTTTGGTAATGTCAAAGACAGCCTCGCTGCCGTTGCGCTTGATGATCTTCATGGTGACTCCTCTTTACAAAAAAATAAATACAGTGCGTTCAATACGAACTGTATAGAATACAGATGAAATGCCGATTCGTAAATTGCCCGTTTTGCGAGCAAGACTATAATACCGCACCGGGGGCAAAAAGTCAATCCATAAAACCACAAGATATAGTGTCCAGCAAGCAAGCGAAAACAAAATGTTCCGTTTTCGTCGCCTCAACGTGCAAAAAAGCCCTGCCAAAAATAAGACTGAAATTTTGGTGATTTTGAGTGGTTCTACACAGTTTGTCGATGCAGCGTTCAAATATCTTCTTCGAAAATCATGCTCCCCCTTGCAGTATGCCCCCAAAGCTGGTATACTATGTCAGGGTTTGGGGGCGGAACGCCCGCCCGACACAAGATATGGGGATGTCCCCGCAGGAGAATACCATGAATTACGCAACCATTAAATATTGTGATATTGCCAACGGGGAGGGCGTGCGCACGAGCCTGTTCGTTTCCGGCTGCCGCCGCCACTGCCCGAACTGCTTCAATGCCGTGGCATGGGATTTCGGCTACGGTGCGCCGTTTACCAAGGAAGTTCGCAATGAAATACTGGAGAGTCTGGCCCCCGGTTACATCAACGGGCTTTCGCTGCTGGGCGGCGAGCCGTTTGAACCGGAGAACCAACGGGAGCTGCTGCCCTTTATTAAAAATGTAAAGGTGCTGTACCCCAACAAGACGATCTGGTGCTACACCGGCAACAATCTGGAGCACGAGATCTGGCAGCCCGGTCCCGGGCGATGCGAGGTCACCGACGAGTTTTTACAATATATAGATGTGCTTGTGGACGGCGACTTTGTGCAGGACCAGTACGACATCAGTCTGCGCTTCCGCGGGTCGAGCAACCAGCGCATCATTGACATGAACAAGACCCGCGCAGCGGGCCGGGTCGTTTTGTGGCAGGACGACCCGATTTTTGCGGATCACAAGATGTAATGGAAAATTGCAAGGGCGGATTGCATATCCGCCCGCGGGGCGTCGAGGACGCCGCCCCTTACAAACCGAAAGGCAGAACTGTAGGGTCCGCATACGTGCGGACCGCGGCTTTCCCGCAAGACACCATCTGCCTTACGCGCGAGGGCCGGGCATGCCCGGCCCCTACTGTGCAGTCACAATTAAAACAGGAGCAAAAACCATCCATCATGAGCACCACCTCAAAATCCAAAACCATGATCGAAGGGCCGCTGGCCAAACAAATTCTGCTGGTCAGCCTGCCGCTGGCTTTATCCAACCTTTTACAAATTCTGTTCAACATGTCCGACGTTGCCGTTGTGGGCCGGTTCGCCGGCTCCACGGCACTCGGCTCCGTGGGCTCGACGGCGACGTTTGTCACACTGTTCACCGGCTTTCTGATCGGCTTGAGCAATGGCGTCAACGTACTGGTCGCCCGCTTTTACGGTGCCGGACACCCCAAGGACGTCAGCAAGACCGTCCATTCGGCGCTGCTGGTCAGTCTGGCCGCCGGTGTGCTGCTGCTGTTCGTCGGCCTGTTCGGCTCGCCTGCGCTGCTGGAGCTGCTGAACACCAAGGAGGACCTGCTGCCCGGTGCGATTTTGTACCTGCGGGTCTACTTTCTCGGTATGCCGGCGCTGGCGCTCTACAACTTCGGCAACGCAGTGTTCAGCGCTATCGGCGAGACAAAAAAGCCGCTGGCCTACCTGTCGTTTGCGGGCGTGCTGAACATCCTGCTCAACCTGTTTTTCGTCATCGTCTGCAAGCTCGATGTCGCCGGTGTCGCGCTGGCCAGCACGATTGCCCAGTGCGTCTCGGCAGGGCTGATCCTGCACGCGCTGACAAAGGTCAGCGACTGCTATGCGCTGGATTTCCGCAAGGTAAGGCTGGACCTCAACATGACAAAGCGCATCCTGATGCTGGGCGTGCCCGCGGGCCTGCAAAACGCGATCTTTGCGATTGCCAACCTCTTTATTCAGGCGGGCGTCAACTCCTTCGACTCGCTGATGGTCAAGGGCAACTCCGCCGCAGCTAACGCCGATGCGATGATTTATGACGCTATGGCGGCGTTTTACATGGCCTGTGCCAGCTTTATGAGCCAGAACTACGGCGCGGGCAAGCTGGACCGCGTCAAGAAAAGCTACTTCATCGCGCTGGCCTACTCGTTTGGCCTGGGCGCGGTGCTGGGCGGCGGGCTGCTCGTCTTTGGGCGGCAGTTCCTGGCGCTGTTCACGACCGAGAGCGCTGTCATCGACGCGGGCATGAAGCGCATTATGGTCATGGGCTGGGCCTACTGCACCTCGGCGTTCATGGACTGCACGATTGCCGCCTCCCGCGGCCTCGGCAAGACGGTAGGGCCGACGGTCATCGTAATTCTGGGGTCCTGCGTATTCCGCGTTGCGTGGGTCTACACGATCTTTGCCCACTTCCACACGATCCCGGCGCTCTACCTGCTGTATCCCTGCTCCTGGGCGCTGACCGCCGCCGCAGAGATCGTCTATTTTGTTTTAAGCTACCGCCGCGCCGCCCTCCGTCTGCAGGAGCGCGATGCGCTGGCGCAGATGTGAGAGCAGGGGAGAGGGCTGCTGTCATTTGCTGCATATCCAAAAAAATTACTAAAACAGTCTGTCATGTATATTTTGTATACCAGATATACAGAAAATACTTTTTACATACACCACTCCCACGTGTATAATAGTCGATGCAAGTAAAAGAGGAGTGGAAAAGTATGCAGTATACGGACCTGACAAGAAAGGAATTGCAGCGGGAGTATAGCCGCCTGACACGGAAGTACACGGACTTTATCCGCCAGCTGGTGGAGCTGGACCTGACAACGGAGGATCCGCTGCCGGGCTGCGCGAACCGCCGTGCGGTGAAGCATTTTGGCACTGTGCTGGACAAGGAGCTGCGCGATACCGGCGCAGCCCACCCCGCCCAAGCACCGGACGCCGTGGCGGCCCTGGCCACGATGCCCGGCTGTGCCCACCGCACAGTGGAGCTGTGCCGCAAAGCAGGTGTCCGCTTTGACGCCATCGACCACTGCACGGTGCTGGCGCGCACGATCCCGGAGGATATCCGGTCCGACGAGCTGACCCACGTTGCCAGCGTCTTTGCTGTCAGTGCCCGCATGGCTGCATTGGAGAGCCTGCAGGGAACGCTGATGAGAGCGTAAGACCGTCTGCCGCCCCGTAAACCAAAAACCCGCATTGGCATTCAAAACCAATGCGGGTTTTTTATTGGTGCGCCCGGCGGTAGGAAGTGTCAGCCGAAGGCAGCGGAAAACCGATAAGAATGGAAATCCGCGGCTTTCCTTGCAATTTTCCGGCGAACATGTTACATTTAGTATAAAAACAAAAGGGGGCGTGCCGGGTATGATTCGTTTGGCCCTTGTCGAAGACGACGAGCTCTACCGCAGCCAGCTGCGCGAATATATTGACAAATACAGTGCGGTGTCGGGCGAAAAATTTACCGTGACAGAATTTTCCGACGGCGACGAGATCGCACTTGGCTATAAGGCTGTCTATGACATCATCCTGATGGACATCGAGATGAAGTTTATGGATGGCATGATGGCTGCCGAGGAGATCCGCAAGGTCGACACCGAGGTTATCATTATCTTCATCACAAATTCGCCGCAGTATGCCATCAAGGGCTATGCCGTCGATGCGCTGGACTATGTGCTGAAGCCGGTCAGCTACTATGCGTTTTCGCAGAGACTTGGCCGCGCCGTGGAGCGCGTGGCGCGCCGCGCACGGCACTTTTTGCAGATCAACGCCCACGGCACGGCACATAAGCTGGACACCTCGGCCATTTATTGGATCGAGAACTGCGGGCATGACTTGGTGTTTCACACGGCGGAAGGAGAGCTGACCGCCCCGGGCTCCATGACGGAGACCGAGGAAAAATTGGCGCAGGACAGTTATTTCCGCGTAAACAAGGGCTGCCTTGTGAATCTGGAACACGTTGACCGAATGGACGGTGAGGATGCCATCGTCCACGGAGACCGTGTGCCGCTGGCCCGAGCGCGGCGCAAGGCATTTCTGGATGCACTGAACGACTATATCAACGGGGCAGGGTGACGATATGCCGCTGAAAATTCCTTATTATGAGATGGATATTCCGCGCCTTGTCACGGCGCTGGCAGACTGGCTGGCCTGCCTTTTGTACCTGCGGTTTCTGCCTCCGCGCTACGGCGGGGTCAAACGTGCGGCGCTGTACGGCGGTGCATTGGCGGCATTGGCACTCTACCTTGTGGCCACCGACGGCTTTAACGGCTGGCGGTTCAATGTGCTGTACGCGGTTTCTGTCGCACTTATGCTGCTTTTTATGGCGGCGGCCACCCGTGCAGACCGCTGGCAGGTGGGGTATTTCTGCACGCGGGCGTTTATTCTGGCGGGTTTTGCCGGGGCGCTGACATGGCAGATGTATGTATATTTTGCGCGTTACATCGCAGCATTGCAAAGCCTGCCTGCGTTGGTGCTCTTTATTGCGGCGGGGTTCGGCATCATCTTCGGCCTGATGTGGCTTCTGGAGGATGGCGGCAGCACGGGCAGCATTCAGTTTGACATTCGGCCCCGCACGACCTGCATCGCGGCGGTCATGGCGGCGGCCATCTACATTTTGTCCAGCATCAGCTATACGCAGCTGAACACGCCGTTTTCGGCCCGCGGCACGATGGAAATTTACACAATGCGCACGGTTGTCTACTTCGGCGGCGTGGCGCTGCTGTTTGCATATCAATCGCAGCTGCGAGATTTATTGACACAGCGCGAGGCGGATGCCTTGCGGAACATGCTGCACATCCAGTATGAAAACTACAAAATCCGGCAGGAGAGTATTGACCTCATCAACCAAAAATATCATGACTTGAAGCACCAAATTGCGGTGCTTCGCGCCGAGAGCGGCGAGAAACGCAATGCCGTGCTGGACAATATGGAGCAGGAAATCAAAGCCTACGAGGCGCAGAACGACACCGGCAATAAGGTGCTGGACACGGTGCTGACAGGCAAAAGTCTGACCTGCCGCACCAAAAACATTCAATTGACCTGCGTGGCTGACGGCACAGCGCTGGACTTTATGGACGTTATGGACATCAGCAACCTGTTCGGCAATGCGCTGGACAACGCAATCGAGAGCACCGACAAAATCACAGACCCGGAGCGCAGGCTCATCCACCTGAGCGTGGCGAGGCAAAAAGGCTTTGCGGCCATCCGCATTGAAAACTGCTTTGACGGTGAGCTGAAATTTGAGAAGGGCCTGCCCGTCACGACGAAAAAGGATGTCTTGTACCATGGCTTCGGTGTAAAAAGCATACAAAACGCCGCCGCAAAATACGGCGGTACCGCGACAATTACGACCCGCGAGGGCTGGTTTGAGCTGCGCGTGCTGATTCCGCTGGGGCAGCCGCAGCAAGAATAAAAAATGAAGTTTTACGCCCCCTGTATCGGCAAACGCCGTGCAGGGGGCGTTGTTTTTGCGGAAAAAGTCTATGTTTGGATGCCACATTGAGCAATGTGTACAAAATACAAGCGCAAAACCTTGTGAAACCTGACGAAACCAAAAACCGTTTGTGCGAAAAAGAGCGCATTTCGTGCAAATTATGCGCCACTGCACGATTCTTGTGGTATGGTAGGCTTACAGAAAAAAGAAGAATCTCCGGACGGGCTGCCCGTCCGACGAAGGAGGAGAACACATGTTTGAAATCACACGCCTGACGGTGGAGCATCTGGCCGCCGACTGCGTGACCGACTGCTCCACACCCCGCATCGGGTTTTCCCTGAGCAGTGACCGCCGGGGCGCACAGTTGGCCGACGCCGAGTTGACCGTCGGCGACTGGTCCGCCCATGTGACCAGCGGCCAGAGCGCTGCCTACGTCGGCCCTGCGCTGCTGCCGTTCACCACCTACAGCGTGCGCCTGAACGCCACCGACGACGCAGGCGAGACCGCCACCGCAACCACTACCTTTGAGACAGGCC
>OBJO01000778.1_pt1 | contig 12846 bp, 9 predicted proteins | sample 1481741 | NCBI WGS metagenome assembly OBJO01 (sample SAMN06140803, study PRJEB22556) | human gut metagenome | host: Homo sapiens | place: China: Beijing | collected 2014 | reverse complement strand
CTTGAAGTATTGAAGTTGGAGCAACAGCTTGCACAGAAAGTCAAAGAAAGAATTGACAAAAATCAAAGAGAATATTATTTACGTGAGCAATTAAAAGTGATACAGGACGAACTTGGCGATACCGACGGCATAAAGGCGGAAGTAGAAGAATATAAGCAGAAAATAAACAAATTGAAAACCGTTAAGGATACGAAAGAAAAACTTATGAAAGAAGTTGACAGGTTTTCAAAAATGCCGCCGTCGTCGGCTGAAAGTTCGGTGATTAGAAATTATCTTGATACTGTTTTAAGCCTTCCTTGGAACAAACTGTCAAAGGAAAGCTTTGATATTAAAAATGCTGAAAAGATATTAAATGAGGATCATTACGGACTTGAAAAGGTCAAGGAACGCGTGCTTGAATATCTTGCGGTAAGACAGAACACAAAAGGCAAAAACGGTACGATACTTTGTTTTGCGGGACCTCCGGGAGTGGGTAAAACGTCGGTTGCAAAGTCAATTGCACGTTCGCTCGGCAGAAAATATGTCAGAATATCTCTCGGCGGTATTCACGACGAATCAGATATAAGAGGTCACAGAAAGACTTACATAGGTGCTATGGAGGGCAGAATTATAGCGGCAATGAAAGAGGCAAAAACAAAAAATCCGCTTATTTTGCTTGACGAAATTGATAAAATGGGTGCGGATTATAAAGGTGATCCGTCAGCCGCACTTTTGGAAGTGCTTGACTATGAACAAAACGGAACATTCCGCGACCATTATATTGAAGTACCGTTTGATTTGTCGCAGGTGTTGTTTATCACAACAGCAAATTCACTTGATACGGTTTCAAGACCGTTGCTTGACAGAATGGAAATCATTGAACTTTCGGGTTATACAAGCAATGAAAAATTCCATATTGCAAAGGATTATCTTGTGAAGAAATCTATGAAAAATAATGGACTTGATGACAATGATTTGACAATTTCAGATGACGCGATTGAGGCTGTAATCGAATATTACACCCGTGAGGCGGGCGTCAGAAAACTTGAACAGCAAATAGGTAAGATATGCCGTAAGGCGGTTAAGAAACTTCTTGAAAACACCGAAAGACCGATAGAGGTTACAAAGCAAAATCTTGAGGAATATCTCGGTAAGGAACGTTTCCATTTTGAAAAAATGAATGAGCAGGACGAAATAGGTGTTGCAAGAGGATTGGCTTGGACGTCGGTAGGCGGTGACACGTTGTCGATAGAAGTTAACGTTATGCCGGGAAGCGGAAAAGTCGAACTTACAGGTAAGCTCGGCGATGTTATGAAAGAAAATGCAATGGCGGCAATCAGCTACATAAGAGCAAATTCACAAAAACTCGGTATTGCGGAAAATTTCCATAAAACAAAGGATATACATATTCACGTGCCGGAAGGCGCAGTACCGAAAGACGGTCCGTCAGCCGGAATAACAATGGCAACAGCAGTTGTATCGGCGCTTACAAAAAATCCTGTAAGAAGCGATATTGCAATGACAGGTGAAATCACGCTTAGAGGCAGAGTTCTTCCGATAGGCGGTTTGAAAGAAAAGTCGCTTGCGGCATTCAGAGCAGGAATAACCGATATTATTATTCCGAACGAAAACAAAGCCGATATAGACGATGTCCCTAAGGAAGTAAGAAGCAAAATCAATTTCATACCTATAAAGAGTATGGATACTGTACTTGAAAATGCTTTGAGATAAGTGAAGAAAGGAATGATATAAATTATGAATATACATAATGTTAGCCTTACAATTTCCGCAGTACGTCCAAACCAATACCCAACGACAGGTTATATGGAATTTGCATTTGCCGGACGTTCAAATGTCGGTAAATCTTCGATGATAAATAAACTGCTTAACAGAAAATCGCTGGCGAGAGTATCGGGTACACCGGGTAAAACAATTACGATTAATTTTTATAATATCGACGATACAATTTATCTTGTTGACTTGCCGGGTTACGGATATGCACAGCGTTCAAAGTCCGAAACGGAAAAGTGGGGCAAGATGATGGAGGATTATCTTGCAAACCGTGAACCGCTTGTGCAGACGATATTGCTTGTTGACAGCCGTCATAAGCCAACTAAGGACGATATAACAATGGCAAATTGGATTCGCCATTATCATACGAATTTGATAGTTGTTGCAACAAAAATGGATAAGCTTAAAAAGAGAGAGATTGAGCCGAATCTTCAAAGAATTTGGGAAACTCTTGAAATGGGCGAAGATGATATTCTTGTACCGTTTTCAACACAAGATGATGAGGGCAAATATACTGTATGGGATATGATTGAAATGATGCGTGCAGGTGAGCTTTATTACAGTGATGATGAAGAAAGCGAAGAAACAGAAGAATAAAAATACGCCACCACTCCGCCTTTCAGGCATCTCTCCTCAAGGAACGGCATACTAAGGCTCCCTTTGAGGGGAGCTGTCGGCAAAGCCGACTGAGGGGTGGCAAGAAAGATTGGCACACTTGACAACCCACAAAATACACATCACACACAAAACGGAACTGAGATGTTCCGTTTTTTTACGGAAACAAATGGAACAAAATTGAATTATTTAACGTCTAAATAAATATAAATATACAAAAGGAGGACGAGGAATTGAAGAAAATATTAGCAATTATAGTATTGCTTTGTGCATTGGGGGTAAGTGCATCGGCAGCAGATATGACATTTACGCCTGAAGGTGAAGGCAAGTGGATTTACTGCAACAATCCCGAAGCAATCAGAAATCAGGACTTAATGAACAGTGACGACAATCCGCCGTCATATATTATGAACAACGAAAATCTTGAACCGGATTTATATGACTTTCTTATTTGTCATATAAATTACACTGACAGTAACGGCGGTTACGGTGCAGGATATGAAATTGAAGTTGATGTTGAACTCACGGCTGTTGAGGACAGTGAAATAACTATAAACAAAGCATTTTTTGAGGCTGTTGAGGACGAGTCGTTTATATTCAGTGACGGAACGTGGTCAAAAGAAACAAACAAATTCGGTTGCATTAACGGACTTGCGTCAATGCTTGGTGTAAACCTGTCACAATTAAACGGTGCCTGGTTATACGAGGCAAAGCAATATGAGCCTGTAACTGTTGAACTGAAAAAAGGCGAAACAATATGGCTTAGCGACTATATGGACGATTACACAAGTATCGGCTATCACAAGCCGTCACAGATACTTGGAGAATTATCACTTAATTACGGCAAAATGAATTTTAATGTTGCGGCATTCAAAACGGGTGATGAACTAAAGGACAGAAGCAGTTTTGACCCGAATGCAAAGTTCGGAAAATATTCATACACAAGAACGGAAAAAGGCATTGCCGATTCACTTCCAAAGGTTAATGTTGACCTTGAATATACTATTGACAATACATACAAAGACGGTGAGTATATAAAAAACAAAGTATTCAATCAATATCAGCCTGACGGCTATGTCACGGACGCGTGGTGCACCAATCTTAATCCGCAGGACGATATTTGGTCGAAAGATATATCTGTACAGTCGGACTTGCTTACTTTGACATACAAAGATGATTCAAAACTTGATTATTACGGCTCTAATGTAAAGGAAAAAGAAAAAAATAATTTATGGATATGGGATCCGTATCACAGTGATACTGCGGAATATCCGGGTGCGTCAACTTGGTACAACAGAGAGGACTATGTTCCAAATTATGAACTTTCCGTTAAACGCAGTAATCAAGGCTACGGTTGCAGTATGGGCAACTATTGCGTAACAGAGGCATATAATTTAAAAGTTAAGAACGTAACGAATAAAGACAAGTATTTTGAATACGTTGCCGAAACTTCGTCAAATATTGCGGTGTATGTTGAGGACGAAAACGGCAAGCACAGCGGTCTTTTGAAAGACGAGTCAAGTCCTGCTAAAAAAGATACAATGGCAAGTGTATTAATTCCTGCAAACAGTGAAAAGGAATTTACGATTAATATGGTATTGCCTATAAATTACGTCGGCGGTATAAGAAATTCATTCAGAGTATGCAATGAAAGTCATATTGATAAGTATTACGAAGATTATGTCGATGAACCGAGAGCAGAGCAAGGACCGATTACAACAGGTGTCTTGGCATCGGAAGTAAAGGACGAATTGCCGCAGGAAGTAAAGGATATTATAAACGGTAATTATGACAGTTACGAACTTTTGAAAACAAATACCGGATATATGTTAAGATGGATTGAATGGGACGGCTGTCCTTATTACTACACTTCAGAGTGGGGGAAGGTAAAGACAATTTACTATCTTGACAAAAATTATAAAATAAAAGATAAGTATGAATTTGATAAACTTATTCAGCTTGCCGTTTATTATGACGGATATTACTATGTTGAGGACGCAGACGGAAACAGATTTAAGTCGGCAGACGGTCAGAAGTGGGAGAACTATAATCATCGTATGCCGCTTGCAAATATAACATTCAATAAATCAAAGCCGTCAAAGTGGGCAGAAAAAGAAGTTAAGAGAGCGTATTCGCTTGATGTTGCACCGTACAGATACAAAGATACACTTGTGTATACAGACAATATGACGCGTGAAAAGTTCTGCATAATCCTTGCAAATATGCTAAAGGCAAAGGATAAATTGCCGACAGAGCAGAATGTCAAATTCAGCGATACAACAAGAGAAGAAGTTTCGCTTTTGGGTACGGTAGGAATTATAAGCGGTTATGAGGACGGTACGTTTAAACCTAATAATTCGATTACGCGTGAAGAGGCGTCGATGCTTTTGTATAAGACAGCACAGTATATGGGGTATAACGATTTCTATGAGGATTACAAATTGTCGGATTATAAGTATGCCGATGATGAAGAAATAGGCGAGTGGGCAAAAGAGGCTGTTTATCAGATGAACAAAGCCGAGATAATGACAGGTATGGGCGACGATATGTTCTCACCTAAATCAAATTATACAAATGAACAGTCAATCTCAACTATTATGAGATTATACGATTTGCAGAATAAACCTAAATCAACACCAACGCCAACTTTAGCTCCGACACCTGAGCCGACAGAAGTACCGACAACAGAGGAAACAGACATTCCCGAAACAGACGGCGGAGAAACAACAGTTCAAGAAAATTAACAAAAAAGTATCCTCAACAGAGGATACTTTTTTTGAGAGAAGATATATTTTATTATTTTAATTGAAGTCTGATTCTGTCGGCAACCATTGCGATAAATTCTGAATTTGTCGGCTTGCCTTTGCCTGTGTGGATGGTGTAGCCGAAAATTTCATTCATAACTTCAGGCTTACCTCTGCTCCAAGCGACTTCTATTGAGTGACGGATTGCACGTTCGACACGGCTGGCGGTTGTATTATATGCCTTTGCAATTTCGGGATAAAGTTGTTTAGTGATGAAGTTTAACAGGTCCATATTTTCAACAACCATCATTATTGCACTTCGGATATATTGATAACCCTTAATATGTGCCGGAACACCAAGCTCGTGAATGAAGTCTGTAACGATAGTTTCAAGGTCTGTTTCTTCGGCTTTTTGAGCTGTTATATTGTGTGAAAGCGGTATTGCGCTAACCATAGGAACAGATGTTAAATCTTGAATAACTTCGTATACACGTTCGTTGCTTTGCGGTTTTAAAAGACAGTAGTCTATTAAAGGACTTACTGACGCAGCCATTTTAATTGCTATTGATGAAACGGAATAAACTATGATTTTAGGCTTTTTATCAAATGTCAAAGTCTGCATACGCTTTAAAACACCGATACCGTCCAGTTTCGGCATTACAAGGTCAAGAATTATAATGTCTGGTCTGGTTTGAGAAATAAGAGTGTAAGCCTCTTCACCGTCTGTTGCAATAGCCGTTACTGTCATATTAGGCTTTGCACCTATGTATGATGATAATTCCCTTGCTAAATCTTCGTTGTCATCTGCTATTAGTACAGAGATATTGTTGTTCATAAGTAAGTCCTCCTATTGTATAAAGTTAATATGATGTTTACTATTTGTAAATGTTTTCCATTACGTAAAGTATATTACCATAAAATGTTAATAAAATCAAGAGATTTTTCAAAAAAATTCCAAAAAAATTTAAAATATATTTTTTTAATGCCGTAAATACTGTAAAATACAACAAAAAAAGATGTCAAAACTTTTTGTTTTGACATCTCTTATATGGGGATATGTGATTAATCTTTGTAATATAATGCTCGAAGTGAGTTTAAAATCGCAAGCAATGATACACCTACATCAGCGAAAATTGCAAGCCACATTGTGCTTATGCCAAGTACGCTTAAAATCATAACAAGAACTTTAACTCCGATAGCAAATACAATGTTTTGGATTATAACTGACATAGTTTTTGCGGAGATTTTAGATGCTTTGGCAATTTTGGAAGGTTCATCAGTCATAAGAACAACGTCAGCCGCCTCGATTGCACTGTCCGAACCGATACCGCCCATAGCAATACCGACGTCCGAACGCATAAGTACGGGTGCGTCGTTAATTCCGTCACCGACGAATGCAACATTCTTTTTAGGATTTTTAGAAGAAAGGATTTCTTCAAGTTTTGAAACCTTATCCTGTGGCAACAACTGCGAATAAACTTTATCAATACCAATCTGCTCTGCGGTATAGTCGGCGTTTCTCTTTACGTCGCCTGTGAGCATAACAGATTTGATATTAAGCTGTTTCAATGCTGAAATTGCAGCTTTACTGTCAGCTTTGATTTCATCAGATATAACGATATATCCGGCAAATTTTCCGTCAACTGCAATGTATATAATACTTCCGATGTGTGATTTTGCTTTTTCGTGAGAGATATTGTTGCTCTCAAGAAGTCTGCCGTTACCGGCTAAAACTTTATGACCGTCTATATCTGCACTGATACCCATACCGGAAATTTCTGTGTAGTTTGAGATTTTTGCAGTGTCAACGGTGTTTTTGTAAGCATTTTTAACCGATACTGCGATAGGGTGTGTTGAGTAAAATTCAGCATAAGCGGCATATTTAATAAGCTCGTCTTTGTCGATAACCGAGTATACGTCTTTTACGGCGAATACACCTTTTGTAAGAGTACCTGTTTTGTCAAATACGACAGTATCAAGTTTAGCAAGCTTTTCGATGAAGTTACTGCCCTTAACAAGAATACCGTTCTTTGACGCACAACCGATACCGGCAAAGAAACCAAGCGGAATTGATACAACCAATGCACAAGGGCAAGAAACCACAAGGAACATAAGTCCGCGATATATCCAAGTTTTGAAATCTCCGAGAAACAGGGGAGGAACGAACATAACTATTAACGCAAGTGCAACGACAATCGGTGTATAGTATTTAGCAAATACGGAAATAAATTTTTCCGATTTTGCTTTTTTGCTTTGAGCGTGTTCAACCATATCAAGAATTTTTGAAACGGTACTTTCGCCGTATGTTTTTTCTACTTTAATATATATAGGTGAGCCTGTATTCAAACTTCCGCTCAATACAGTATCACCCGTAACAGCCTTACGCGGTACGCTTTCGCCTGTAAGTGCTTTTGTATCAAGATATGTTTCGCCCGAAGTTATTGTACCGTCAAGAGGAATTTTTTCGCCGGGTTTTACAATTATAATATCTCCGATTGAAATTTCAGACGGAGAAACTTTTGTAATCGTGCCGTTTACTTCTGTATTGGCATAGTCGGGACGAATATCCATAAGTTCCGTAATTGAATTACGGCTCTTTTGTGCCGCACGTTCCTGCAATGCCTCGCCGACTTGATAGAACAGCATTACGGCAACTGCCTCAGGGTGTTCGCCGACTGCAAATGCACCGATACTTGCTATACTCATTAAGAAGTTTTCGTTGAATAAGTGTCCTTTGAATATGTTTTTAATCGCATTCAAAACTATATCATAGCCAAGAACAATGTAAGCGACTATAAATAAAATATCTGATACCAATGGGGAAGAAAGTACGTTTTCTATTACGATACCTGCCGCAAAAAGTATTGCACCTGCTATAAGTCTTATGATAAGAACTTTTTCATTTTCCTCACCATGTTCACAACCGCAACCACATCCGCAGCCACAGCCATTTTCGTGATGATTGTGATCGTGACCGCAACCGCAATGGTCTTCATGCTCGTGTTCGTGATGATGGTCGTGACCACAACCGCAGTGGTCATCATGCTCATGATGATGTTCATGTCCGCAGCCACAATGAGCCTCGTGATCGTGACCGCAACTGCAATGATCCTTATGTTTATGATGATGTTCATGTTTTTCACAACAGACATCTTTATTTTTTTCTGAAATATTACTATCGTTATTCTTTTTCATATCTACACCTCCATACTTGAATATATGAATAACTGTTCATATATTCATTATACGGTATGCTCTATCATTTGTCAATAGTTTTATTCAAAAAATAAAAATAATACTTAAAAATATGTTTTTTTACCGCAAAAGAGCGGTGCTTCCGAAAAAACACCGCTGTTTGCCACTAATATTTTGAAAGTGGAGTTAATGTAAGATTAGTTGTTGCACATACAAGTAACGATAACGATAATAATAAGAACCCAAATAATCATATCAAGATCAAAATCGCAACCGCCTCTTTGACAACCGTTTCCACAACATTCGCCCATTGTGAGTGCCTCCTTTCAATGTTTTGTAATATATATTATGACTAATCTATTAATTTTGCACATTGTCCCATATTTTACTTGAATTTTTCTTCAAAATGGGTTAGAATAATAGTAGTGATATTTTCTTGGGGAGGTAAATCTTTTAGATAAGAAGAAAATTGACAGAATAAATGAACTTGCGAAAAAGGCAAGAAGTTCCGATGGGTTGACGCCTGAGGAAATGACGGAGCGTGCAAAGCTCCGTGAAGAATATCTTAATGCCATACGTCAGAATTTCAAACAGACGCTTGACAATATTGAAATAATTGATAAAGGAGAATAAAAAATGTCACTAATAATTCCCGAAACCTATAAATCAAATCTTAACGGACGCGAAACGGAAAAAGCAATTAAATTTATAAAGGATACATTTCAGCATGAAATAATTTCAGCGCTTAATTTGCAGAGAATTTCAGCACCGTTATTTGTACGTCCCGAAACAGGTCTTAACGATAATCTTAACGGAGTTGAACGTCCTGTAAGTTTTGATGCACCTTGTATCGGCGGTGCTACACTTGAAATTGTTCATTCACTTGCAAAGTGGAAGAGAATGACTCTCGGCAGATACGGTTTTAATCCGGGTGAGGGCTTGTATACAGATATGAACGCCATAAGACGTGATGAGGAAGTGGACAATCTTCACTCTATGTACGTTGACCAATGGGACTGGGAGGCTGTTATAAATAAGTCAGACAGAACTGTTGACACTTTAAAGAGTTTTGTAGAACGTATATATACCGCTATGAAGTCGACTCAAAGCAGAGTATGCCAAAAGTTCAGCGGTATTGAAAATAATTTCCCTGAGGAAATTACATTTATAACAACGCAAGAACTTGAGGATATGTACCCTGATCTTGAACCGAAAGAAAGAGAAAATAAACTTCTTCGCGAAAAGAAAGCGGTATTCCTAATGCAAATCGGTAAAGAATTGAAGTCGGGTCAAAGACACGACGGAAGAGCACCGGATTATGACGATTGGGAGCTTAACGGTGATATTCTTGTTTATTATCCTGTTCTTGATATGGCTTACGAACTTTCAAGCATGGGTATCAGAGTTGACGAAGATTCACTTCTTTCGCAAATTAAGATTGCAGGTTGTGAGGACAGACTTGAACTTGATTTCCATAAGAAACTTCTTAATAAGGAACTTCCTTATACAATCGGCGGCGGTATCGGTCAGTCAAGATTGTGTATGTATATGCTTGGTAAGGCTCATATCGGCGAAGTACAGGCATCTGTATGGCCGGACGATATGCGTAAGACTTGCGAAGAAAAAGGAATAAAGCTACTATAATAAGCCTCTCCTTAAGGGGAGGTGCCTAAAAGGCGAAACGGTGGCACAGAGCTACTATATTTAATAACTATTGAAAGGATTATTATTTAGATTATGAAAACAATTGTAAAAGACTTGTTCAGAAAACAGGATGAGTTTGGGGGAAAAGAAATAACAGTATCGGGTTGGATAAGAAACATAAGAATTTCAAAGAATTTCGGTTTTATCGAATTAAATGACGGTACATTTTTTAAGAATTTGCAGATAGTAATTGAGTCGGATAAACTTGATAACTTTGCGGAACTTTCAAAGCTAAACATTGCAGCTGCAATTACGGCAACAGGTACACTTGTACTTACACCGGACGCAAAACAGCCGTTTGAATTAAAGGCTGAAAACGTTGTAATCGACGGTGAATCTACACCGGATTATCCGTTACAGAAGAAAAGACACAGCTTTGAATATTTGCGTACAGTCGCTCATTTAAGACCTCGTACAAATACATTCTCGGCAGTGTTCAGAGTGCGTTCAATGATTGCGTATGCAATTCACCAATTCTTCCAGGAGAGAGGATTTGTATACGTTCATACTCCGATTATCACTGCAAGTGACTGCGAGGGTGCGGGCGAAATGTTCCAAGTTACAACACTTGATTTGAACAACGTCCCTAAGAATGATGACGGAACTGTTGATTATTCACAGGATTTCTTCGGCAAACAGGCAAACCTTACGGTAAGCGGTCAGCTTAATGTTGAAACATACTGTATGGCATTTAGAAATGTTTACACATTCGGTCCTACATTCAGAGCCGAAAATTCAAATACAACACGTCATGCGGCTGAATTTTGGATGATTGAGCCTGAAATCGCATTTGCAGACCTAAAAGACGATATGGAACTTGCAGAGGATATGCTAAAGTATATCATTAACTATTGTCTTGAAAATGCTCCCGAAGAAATGCAGTTCTTCAATCAATTTATCGACAAGGAACTTCTTGACCGTCTAAACCACGTTGTAAACAGTGAGTTTGCTCACGTAACATATACAGAGGCTGTAAATATACTTATCGAAGATTCAAAAGCCGGCAAGGTTAAGTTTGACAATAAGGTGGAATGGGGCTGCGATTTACAGACAGAACACGAAAGATACCTTACAGAACAGGTATTTAAGCGTCCGTTGTTTGTAACAGATTATCCGAAGGAAATCAAGGCTTTCTATATGAAACTTAACGATGACCAAAAGACGGTTGCGGCTATGGACTTGCTTGTTCCGGGCATCGGAGAAATCATCGGCGGAAGCCAGAGAGAAGAAAATTACGACGTACTTGTTGAAAGAATGAAAGAACTTGGTCTTAAGGAAGAAGATTATAATTTCTATCTTGACCTTCGCAGATACGGAACAAACAAACACGCAGGCTTCGGTCTTGGCTTTGAAAGAGCTGTTATGTATATTACAGGTGTTTCTAACATTCGTGACGTACTTCCGTTCCCAAGAACAGTCGGTACTGCCGAATATTAATCAAGACAAAACTATGGCGGTTTTGACTACTATTTTAAGAGGCTGCTTGCAGCCTCTTGATTTTTATAAAGAAAGGTACGATTTTTATGAATTTAATTGCAGTTCTTATTGCACTTGCTATAATTGTTGTAGCGTTTAAGTTTAATGTATTTCTTGGAATAGCCGTTGCGATTGTGGCTATAGGTGTGGGAATATATAATTTTTTGCCGACCTATTATGCGATAAACGGCAACAAAGCATTTGAAATCGGTGACGAGGACCGTGCGAGAGAGTGGTATAAAAAGGCGTGTGAAACGGGCAGAGCAAATGTAAAGTTAAAATCGTCTTATGCATATGTGCTTTTACGTACAGGTTATGCCGACGAGGCGGAAAAAGTTCTTGATCCGATTATAAGAGTAAAAGGGCTTGCACCGGAAAAAAAGAATTTGGCAAAGCAACAAAGATGTATGGTTTACTATAAGCAAGGCAGACTTGACGAGGCGATTGAGGATGCACAGTCAATGATGAACGAAGGTTACAGAAATTCAAGTATTTACGGTATGCTTGGCTATTTTAAATTACTTAGAAACGATGACCTTGACGAAACAACAAAACTTTGTGAAGAAGCTTATGATTACAACAGTGATGACAGGGACATAAAAGATAATCTTTCAATTTGTTATTTCAGAAAAGGCGAATATGAAAAAGCAGAAAAAATATCTGATGAACTTGTCGGGTCGGCACCTAACTTTGTTGAGGGTTTTTATCACGGCATACAGATTGCAATGAAACTTAACAAGTACGATAAAGCCGCAGAATATGCCGAAAAGCTGAAAGAATGTAAGCGTTCGGGAATGACAACGGTTACGGAAGAAGAAGTTAATAAGCTTATACAAGAGGTAAAGAATCACAATGAAAACACCATTGGCTGATAGAATACGTCCAAAGACGCTTGATGAAGTTGTCGGACAAAAGCACCTTATAGGTGAGGGAAAAATTTTAAGAAACATAATCGAAAATGACGAAGTGCCTAATATGATATTTTACGGACCGAGCGGAGTCGGTAAAACCACCATTGCAAACACAACACTTCTCGAAAGCACCGCATTATACACATAAAAATACGGATTTTCCGTTGTACTTGCGATAAGCGTTATCTTGCCGTTTTCCATAAATTCAAGCAAAGACTGTTGTTGTTTCTTATTAAAATGCTGTATTTCGTCAAGGTACAGCAATACTCCGTCCATTGCCAAAAAGCTGTCAAGCGTTGATACAATATTTTTTATATCCGCAACGGACGCAGTTGTCGCATTAAGTCTATGCAAAGTTTTACCCGTTTTTTGAGCGATTATGTTTGCAATGGTGGTTTCATTGTGATTCTTTACCTCTTGTATAAGCTTAT
>OBJO01000773.1_pt1 | contig 12885 bp, 12 predicted proteins | sample 1481741 | NCBI WGS metagenome assembly OBJO01 (sample SAMN06140803, study PRJEB22556) | human gut metagenome | host: Homo sapiens | place: China: Beijing | collected 2014 | reverse complement strand
CGAAGATAATGGTTTGCCGGTCTTCTTAGAACCAGAAGCAGTGCAACTACTTAGCTTTTGGTGCCGTACCCCACAACAAATGCGGCGCTTTATTGGCATTATCTTAAACGCCAAATATGCTGTTGAAAAAGAACATAAGGATTTAGGCGTATGGATTCTATTAGATGACCCTGATTTAAAAAAAATGATGACCAAAACATTAAGACGCTATTTTAATGCCCTAAGAAGCGATGAGAAACATATCAAGAATGTTGAGAACTACCTGTACGGCACCATGCAAAACCTATTTGATGTTTGGTGGAACCAACAAGCAGCTAGAGAATATGCGGCCAAACACCCCGAAGAAGAAAAATCGGCCGACAACGATAACAGTGGGTTGTACTACTAGTCCTAAAAGGCTACAAAATCCTTTCTAAGCGGTTTTAGGACTTACTAACCCTTTTATACTTAAGTTAGATTTAAATGGCTTAGACAGAAGAATAGGGGCCTTTAAATGAGTGTCAGAGCTAACCAGGCTAACCAGCTCAAAAATTCAGCCTTTAGATCAACGCTAAGCTCAGGTGATTTGAGGCCAGGGCTTTATCTATCGATAAGGTACTCAAAAGGTAGTATAATGGTAGTAACAAAAGAGAGGAGATGAGACAATCATGGCAGTTAAGGAAAAGAAACGGGTCCAAGTCAAGATTGATAAAGATTTGGCCGATAATACCGAAGCAGTTTTAAACGAGTTGGGTCTAAATCCAACCACAGCGATTAACATGTTTTATAAGCGGATCGTAGCGGAAGCAGCGTTACCGTTTAAACCAGCTCTGAGCGAAGCGGAAAGAGCTAATTTAGGTCTTTTAAAAGCTACTAAGGAGACACCAGTAACAGAGTTAAAAGACGCTAAAGAAATTGCTGATTAGCTCAATGATCCAGATGAAGATTAATAGCTTATCAGATTAAATAAATTAATAACTTGGGAGTGTGATTAACATGAAAGATACAATTACAATTAATGACTTTTTTGAAATCGCCAAACAAACTGATTTGAAAGATTTACTTGATAAATCATTACATGAGCCAGATCCAGAAAAGCGTAAAGTATATGATGCTTTGTATACCTACTTTTTAGATAAAAGGCAAGATGAGGTTATTAAACGAAAGGACTTTGTCCGTTAGATAGATAAACCCCAATATATTATTGTTGCTGGTATTAACGGAGCAGGTAAGAGTACGCTGTACGATACATTTCCCATATTGTTTGATAAAACAATACGGATTAATGCTGATGAGATTTTACGACAAATGGGTGGCGATTGGCATAAAGACAGCGACAATTTAAAAGCCATGCGTGAAGAAATAAAGTAACTACACTATTCCTTAGATAACCGACAAAGTATTCATGTAGAAACAACACTTGCTGGAAGAGGTAAGGCTCAACTAAATTTGATTGATAAAGCGCATGAAAATGGCTTTGAAGTGACTTTATTGTATGTTGCCCTACGAGATGAAAATTTAGCTATTAAGAGAGTAGAGGATCGGGTACAAAAGGGTGGGCATGGTGTGCCATCAGAAATAATCAAAAAACGTTATCGGCAATCAAATCATAATTTATCAGCGGTTGCGTTTAAAAGTGACAATGTTTTTATTTATGATAATAGTGAAAAATTTGTTACTGTTTATAAAAGAGAAAAAGGACAAATAATCAAAAATGATTTGAGCCATTTCCCTTGGATAAATCAAAATATTAATTGTTCAGAAAATGTGCAAAAACGGTTAAAAAATTTTGTAGATCATAACCCAGAAGTTAAGCTAAAAAATAATCCTGAAAACAAAAACGATCGGCCTAGTTATTAGGTTGATCGTTTTTGAATTTGTTCGGTTTATGGGCATTAACGTAATTAGCAAATATTTTTAAAAGTTCTTCGGTTTGTTCGACCGAGAGGTTATTAGCTTGAAAGTACTTTTCTAATAAAGCCCCTTTTTGAATTAATCGGCGAGAACGAGCTTTGTGGGCTTGCCGATTTTCATAGTATTTAGATTGCCGTAATTTAAAATCTTCTCGTTCAATTTTTTGCTTTAAACGGGCTTGTTGTTTAACTAATTTTTCATATTGATTAGGCATGGAATTTCCTCATCTCTTATGATTAATGATCTACAGTCTTTTCCTTTAAAAATTCAGAAAATTGCTGGGCTAAAAGCTTAATCCGATCGTTAGACAAATTAGTATAATCCAAATTGGCTTGGCTGATAATTTGTTTACCTAGCCGTTGTTCAATTTTGTATTTTTCTTCTTTAATTCTTTTGTTAAGCTGTTTTAATTTAGCTTCTTGTTTTTCTAAGTTACTTTGAGACATGAGGATTCCTCCAATCGTTTTACAAATAATCACGGCCACTATAGCATAATGAAAACGCCAAGTCAAAGGATAAAAGTTGAAAAAGCGAAGCGGAGGATCTACTCTAAATGGAGAGTTTAGGTGATCAGCAGGCCGAGTGAAACGAGGCCAATGCGCACTTACACACAACAACTAAAGTTAGTTGTGTTATTATGCTAAACCCTTGTATCAGAAGTCGCCGTTGGCGACAACAAAAGCAGACCCATAAACCCAAAGAAAGATGGTGACCGACATGGTAATTTTTCACATGAGTTTTAGTAATATTAGTGCTGGGAAAGGACGAAGTGCGATTGCCAGTGCCGCTTATCGAAGTGGTAAAAAGCTATTCGATCAAAAAGAAGGGCGAAGCTATTTTTATGCCCGATCGGTTATGCCAGAAAGCTTTATTTTAACCCCCAAAAATGCACCAGAATGGGCCAGTGATCGAGAGCAGTTGTGGAATGAAGTCGAAAGAAAAGATCGTAGAGCGAATTCACGCTATGCAAAAGAGTTTAACGTGGCTTTACCAGTTGAATTAAGTGAAGATGAACAGAAAGAATTATTGACAAAATATGTACAAGGAAATTTTGTTGATGAGGGTATGGTTGCCGACGTAGCAATTCATAGAGATCACCCAGATAATCCGCACGCTCATGTTATGCTAACTAATCGTCCATTTAATCCAGACGGAACATGGGGATTGAAAAGTAAAAGGGAAAATATATTAGATGAAAATGGGAACAAGACTTATACAGGAAATAGTCGTTTTCCAAGATCAAGAAAGGTGTGGATAGTTGATTGGGATAAAAAAGAAAAAATCAATCAATGGCGGCACAATTGGTCGGTTAGTGTAAATCAAGTTTTAGAGCAAAAAAATATTCCGGATCGGATCAGTGAAAAATCCTTTATCGAGCAGGGAATAGATGATACCCCAATGCAACACGAGGGAATCAATAGTAAACGGCATGAAAGAAAGGCATTTAATCAACAAGTTAAGGCCTATCGTAAGTCCAAAGCTAGCTATAAAAATATGCAGGGAAAAGTAATTAATAGAGGTCATTTAGATAGCCTAAGTAAACACTTCTCATTTAATGAAAAAAGATTGGTCAAAGAGTTAAGTCATGAACTGAAAACTTATATCAGTTTGGAGAGCCTAGATGATAAACGACGCATGCTATTTAATTGGAAAAACAGCACCTTAATTAAACATGCGGTTGGTGAAGATGTGACTAAACAATTATTGACAATTAACCAACAAGAAAGCTCACTCGAAAAAGCAGATGAACTCTTAAATAAAGTAGTTGATCGCACGACGAAAAAACTTTATCCAGAGCTTGATTTTGAACAGACCACGCAAGCTGAAAGACGAGAATTAATTAAGGAAACCGATAGCGAACAAACAGTTTTCAAGGGTAGTGAATTAAACGAACGTTTAATGAACATTCGTGATGATCTATTAACCCGACAATTATTGACCTTTACCAAGCGGCCATACGTTGGCTGGAAGTTATTAATGCAACAAGAAAAGGAAGTCAAAATCGAGCTTAAATATACGCTGATGATTCATGACGATAGCTTAGAAAGTCTAGAACACGTCGATCAAGGCTTACTAGAGAAATATTCACCAACCGAACAGCAAAAGATTACTCGCGCTGTCAAAGATTTACGAACAATCATGGCTGTGAAGCAAGTTATTCAAACCCAATACCAGGAAGTTTTAAGAAGAGCCTTTCCTAACGGCGATTTTAATGAATTACCAATGATTAAACAGGAACAGGCCTATACAGCAGTGATGTACTATGATCCAGCTTTAAAACCATGTAAGGTTGAAACAATCGCACAGTGGCAGGAAAATCCACCAAGAGTATTCAATACCCAAGAGCATCTGCAAGGACTAGCTTATCTATCGGGACAGCTGAGCTTAGATCAGTTAGAAAATTATCACCTACAACGGGTTTTAAAGCATGATGGCACTAAACAACTCTTTTTGGGTGAATGCAAAGTCGATCCAACGATTAAGAACAGTCAGATCGAGAAAATCCAAAAGCAGTTAAAAGAGCAACAAGCCAAGGACGACCAGTATAGAAAAGTAAATATGGGACATTATCAACCGCTAAATTACAAGCCAGTTAGTCCAAGCTACTACTTAAAGACAGCCTTTAGTAACGCAATCATGACCGCCCTATATGCCCATGATGAAGATTACGAACGACAAAAACAGGCACGCGGCTTAAAAGAGACTGAGTGGGCAATGACGAAAAAGCAGCGGCAACACCAAACCCGTAATCGGCATGAAGATGGGGGTATGCACTTGTAATTTAAATGGGCAGATTGCAAGAAATAACTTGAACGAATTTAGTGACGTAGATTAGGCAAGAAGAGTTCGATTGGTGTATGCCAATTAAGACATTTAAGTGGCCGTGAATTCAAATACCAATTAATTTGAACCAATTGGTGATCACTTAGTTCTTCAATGGCAGAAAGCATTGACTGGGAACAAATTACCTGGGCTAGGCTAGCCTGTGTCAAATGCTGTTCGCGTCTTTTACTGGAGATTATTCTTCCTAATTGTGCAGTCATTTTAAACTCTCCTTGTTATTTGCGTGAGATGATAATCATTCCTAATGAGGTGCCACCTAAACTTGCTTCCACATATATTTTTGGAAGATATTCATGAAACCAACGATGGTGGGTGCCGGTGTAAGAAGGTAATCGCTAACCGTGCCATGTACAATTACCATCGTTGCCATAACCATTATTAGTAATCCACAAAGTAGTTTGTTTATTAACAATGCCTTTTGATCAGGACGGTAGCCCTTTTGATTGTACTTGCGTTGTTGATATGATAAGGATTGATCAGTGATCACCTAAGTCTTATTACTTTAATCATTTTTTCTAAATAATGCTAATCTTTTACCAGGAAAGCATAAAGTCTTTGGCTTCCAGGTATACCGCGTGACCATATTGCGGATAAACATATAATGGGGCATGTAACAGTTTAGCTGTCGTTTTCGCTCCTTCAACTGAAAGAACCTGGTCTTGCTGTGCACCAATTACAAGAGTCGGACACTTAACCCTTGTCAGTTGATCTTTAACATTAAAATTTAAGATCGCTTGGGCTAGAATAATAAACCTGTCAACTTCTTTGACTCTGGTAAAAGTTGTTAATAACTTAAGCAGGCAACGGTGTCTTTGAAGATATTGGGCAGAATAGGAACGCTGAAGTGAATCCCAGACTAATTCTTTCAAGCGCCTTTTCTGAGCCAGATTAATCCAATGCTTAATGGTTAAAGCACTTGTCTTATTGGGCGCAGAAAAGGTGACGGCCAGAACCAGATTATGAACAATATCAGGATGATCAATTATTAACTTTTGGGCAATCATACCACCCTCGGAGGCACCCACAATGTCGGCTCCTGAAATTTTTAACTGGTGTAAGGCAAGGTACAGTTCGTCAGCCATTTGGTCAATTGAATAGCCGGGAGTTAAATGATCACGCCGGTCAACCACTTATTACCCCGACTAAAGGTAATGTAATTCATGTGATAGCCATTGACTATTATGCTTTTATTCTTAGCATTATACATAATTGTCCATACCACCTTATAAAAGAGATACTTGCTTCGTTTAAAATTAATGAAGATCGCAAAGATGAATAAAGCTGTTATTTTACTATTTCGTCGGCATAATGTGCGAAATGAACCAGTGAAGCACCATTATCTTTGAGCTTTTGCCAGCTGGCTGTTATGACCGGGTTATTATATAACGGTACTTGGTCCTGCGGGTAAAGGTCGCCAACGAATGCTTCCCCGCTATCCAGCACTAAGGAAACCGAGTCATTCGTATGTCCGGGAGTATTGATAATTACACCTGGAATACCACAGGAAGCCAGGAAGCGACGACTTTGACTAATTTTGACTACCCTAATTTTATGATCATTGATTGGCTGAAACGCTGGATTATTTTCCTTATAGAAGATATGGTCACTTTGATGGATGTATTTTTGTTGGCAATCCATCACGATTAGCCTTATGCCAATCCGCATCAAATCGGCCGCAATGCCCATGTGGTCAGGATGGTAGTGGGTTATGATCAGGTAATCAATTCCTTGGGCCGTTAACTTTTTCTGCCCTAAAGCATGGTAAAATGCCGGTAGCTTTCCGGCCCAGTCGGTATCGATTAGCAGTGATTTAGAAGTTCCCCCTAGTAAATAACATTTGGTATTGCCGTATTTTAGTTGCGTTACTTTGACAGTGCTATTTTTCAATGCCATCCGTTCCTTTCGCTTTTTATGCTATTATAGCGGCACTAGAAAAAATTCAGCAAGCAAGGAACCCACAACAAAAATCAGAACTTGATCAAAGTTTAAAGCGTTAGCCAGATTTTAAAGGTCATGCTATAATATAAACAGAAAAAGGAAGTCCTGCCGAAAACAGGACTTCCCGTGCAAGCCGCTTCAAAGGCGGTGGCCTAGATTACAAAACTACATTGTCGCCCTGTAACCGACCAAAGTTACGCAGGGCGGCTTTTTTATTTGTGGTGCTTGTCGATATAGCTGAGGAGCGCGATCAAAAACGTGCCAAATAGCAACATCAACGAGAGTGTCTGGAAGACGCTCATTGACTGTGAAACCTTCCTGAAGATTATTCCATGTTCCCATGGGCCTCACCTCGCAAGGGAAAAGACAGCCACCGCCCTTAAAACTTCTTACTCAATCCATTATACAGGGAAATTAAAAATCAACCAAGAGCAACAAAACTGCTCTTGACAGCAAAGGAAAGCTACAACACTAGCAAGGTCAGCAAGCAAGGCTAATAATACTGCTGCAATGGGAAATGACAAGCGTCCAGTAGGGCGGTCCAAGAGCGGGCGCAAACCCTACCAGACAGTACGATTATAAAAGTAAAGAAGGTCATAAAATCAGCTACTAGAGGGAAAACTGTGGTAAAAGACAAATAAGATGGTGAAATGATGACTATAAAGTCAAGTCAGATAAACAGGTGATTGAGCATACAAATTGCTTTTGACACTTTACTTACTTATAATAAGTACAATAACAAATGACTAGTAAAAGGCGGGTAAAACAATGGATAAATTTAAAAATATTATTATTGGATTTGGTAAGGCGGGTAAGACATTAGCTAAGTACTTGGCGCAGCATAATGAGACCGTGCTTCTGATCGAACGGTCTAAACAAATGTACGGAGGAACTTGCATCAATGTTGGCTGCCTACCATCTAAAAATTTAATTTTTAATGGCCAACGTGGCGTGGACTTCACTACAGCAGTTAATAAGCGTGGTGAGATGACTAGACAGTTGCGAAACAAAAACTATCACATGGTGGCTGATGAGCCACTAGCAACGGTTTGGGATGGGTCAGCCCGTTTTATCGACAATTATGTTTTGGCAGTCGTAATGAGTGATGGAACGACTAAGAAGGTGAGAGGTGAACGTATCTTTATTAATACTGGAGCAGTTCCAAATTGGCCATCAATCCCTGGGTTAGAATTTAGTCAGCGGATTTTTACGTCTAAAGAAGCTATGGAATTGAAGAAACAACCGAAACGACTAGCAATTATTGGTGGCGGTTATATTGGCCTTGAATTTGCTGGAATGTTTAATTCCTTTGGTACGCATGTAACGATTTTCGACCAACATACCAGATTGTTAGAGCGCGAAGATCCTGATATTGCGACCGAGGTCGTAGCAGATCTGACTGACGCAGGGATCGAGATTAAACTGGCGACTCAACTAACGCAAGTAAAAGATAATGGTGAGAAGGTTACGTTATATTATCAACAAGGTGATCAAACTAACACTGCGGAATTTGATGCGGTATTAGTTGCAGTCGGTCGGCGGCCTAATGTAAGTAGTTTAGGACTAGAAAATACTGATATTGCTTTAACCAATCGCGGTGCTATTCAGGTCGATGATCATTTAAGAACTACAGTACAAAACATTTGGGCTTTAGGTGACGTTAATGGTGGTCCTATGTTCACTTATGTCTCATTGGATGATTTTCGTATTATCATAGATCAATTGTTTGGTAAGGGGGATCGCTCAACGGCCGATCGAATGGTGATACCGACTGCTTCGTTCCTAAATCCACCACTGGCCAACGTTGGCTTAAATGAACGTCAAGCTAAGAGTGCAGGTTATGATTTACAAACCTTCAAGCTATCAGTCAAGGCGATTCCAAAGGCCCGGGTCTTGGAGAATCAACGCGGGCTTTATAAGGTAATCGTTGATCAAAAAACACACCTTATTTTAGGGGCAACATTGTATGCCGCTGAGGCTCATGAAACCATCAATCTAATTGCATTGGCAATGAAGGCCAAATTACCTTACGAAAGATTACGCGACATGATCTATACTCATCCAACAATGTCTGAAGCCTTGAATGATCTTTTTAAGACCCCAGTTGTGAAAAGCTAACGCCCTAGAAACACAAAGCCGACTAGTTAATCGAGGAAACAATCAAGAAATCACCGTTAAAATTATTACGCAATGTGATTAACAATGCCCTTAATCTAAAGGCCCGGGTTTACCAGATCTTTGAGCATTGTGATCTACCTTTACACAATAACCACGATGAGCAACAGATCCACTCTACCACGCTGGTGCGAAAGAATAAGTCTGTTCACAAAACCAACGGCAGGCGCAAAGGCTAATACGATCTGGTTTGGGATTGTACAAATGGTAAAATTAAATAAACTGGACGTCTTTAAGTATTTTTAACCATTACTAACGGTTTACACGCAACGTAACACGCCAGATATTGAGGCTACGTGTCGTGTTTAATAGAGAAACCAAAAGCGGGCGATTAACGCAGAAAACTGCGTTGGTCGCCCGCTATTTTTGTTTGAACCCAGGGATCTGAGATACCATCAATGGTTAAGATTCAATCCGGTTCGTTGTGGAGTGCTTACGATCATTCAATCATGATCAAATAGTAAATCTATTTATAACTACTAAACCCAAGCTTAGCAATAACGTCACTAGTCCAATTAACATCATACCCATTGATGATTCATTACCTGTTTGAGGTAATTTACCTGTTTTTTCGTAGGTTTTACCTTGAGTGTAAGCCTTTGGTATTACCTTATTTTCATTATTAGGAACTTGAGGTTTCTTAGGCGTTGTCGGGTTATTAGGAACCTGGGGCTTCTTAGGTGTTGTCGGATTATGGGTATTAGTAATATTGTAACCATCAACAGTACTGGTGTACCCCGCAACGGCATCTTCCGTTACCGTGTAGGTGATCTTCTGACCATTAGCATAAGCGGCTAAGTTGTCGAAACTGTATTGCCAGTTATCACTAGCACTAACCGTCTTGCTTGCGACTTGCCGACCGTTAGCCAACAAGTTCACCGTGATTGAACTTGGGCGGATTCCATCTTGATTGTTGTTATCCTTCCAAGTTTTGGTTCCAGATACCTTGACGGTGGCAGGAGTGTGGTTGTTAGTTACGTTGTAACCATCAACAGTACTGGTGTACCCCGCAACTGCATCTTCCGTAACTGTGTAGCTAATCTTCTTACCATTTTCAAATTCAGGTAAGTTAGTGAAGCTGTACTTCCAGTTGTCTGAAGACTTAACGGTCTTACTTTGAACAACCTTACCATTAGCTAATAAGTTTACCTTGATTGATTCAGGGCGCTTGCCGTCTTGATCATCATTATCCTTCCAAGTCTTTGTACCTGAAACGGTAGTAACAGCTTTCTTATCTGTGATCGTTGCTGTTGCTCCCTTAGAGTCGAAACTATCAGCTGAAACAATAACATCTTTAGCCAATGTATATCCCGATGGAGCCGAAGTTTCACGTATAATATAATCATCTTTTAGAAGACCATAAATTGTTCCTTTACCATCAGGACCAGTAGTTATGGTTCCAACAACCCCATTAGTTGACTTGCGAATAACAGAAAAAACAGCATTTGCAAGTGGGGCTCCAGATTCATCCTCTTTATTTATAGTTAAACTATAATTATATCCATTAGCTTTGCCATTAGCCTCTTGGTAAAGAACCCTATTTATAGAACTGTTTATTACCTTCTTATTAGATTTATAGCTAACATCATTCTCGACCAGTTCGCCATTAAGTAATGGATGGTTTGACTTAACCCGGTAGACAATTGCATAACCTTCAGATATATTGCCCAATTTCACTGTATAAGCATTATTGCTTGAATTAATATTGATGTTATGTTGGTTTGTCACATCTTGTGGATTGCTCAATCTCCAATAGTTCTCAGAATTTCTTTCCCAATTTCCTTTAGAAATAGAAAAACTTCCGGGCACATAAGAAAAACCATCTGAAACCAAACTATCAGAGATAACTACATTACTGACATTTTGCATAGAGGCGTTAATGTTGACGTGATAGACAATTTCATTCTTGTTATTGTCATAATCAACATATCCGTACTTCCAAAAGTCTGTTGCTGTATCACCCTTGGAAGGTCTGTGTTTTATACCAGAGCTATCAATAGTAACGGTGTGCCCATTAATCTTGATTTCCGCTGGTATGGTCTCCTCTTTATTAACTTCACTTGTAGCGGCCATTACTTGCATATCAATATGGCCGCTTATTGAGTCATGTGAATCAACGTAATCGGTGTAGGTTAGAACAAGTGATTTACTGGGCTTATCGATAACTGCTGTAGCTACAACAGTTTTGCCATCAGGTGCATAAATATTAAACTTCTGAGATCGTTGGAAATCTAACTCATTAGGAAGTGATATTGTCGTATAATCTCCGGATCTTACTGAATTAGGAACAGAAAAGTCAAAAGAGAATTCTGTAGTTCCTCCACCTGAGATCTCCTTAGTTGATGATCTCTGATTGGTAATTGTAATATCAACGCTAGTTCCTTTATTATATGCAGATGGGGAACTATTATTCTTAGAAATACTATTAACTGATGGACCCTGATTAGTATTAGTCTCACCATTAGAAGTCGAGTATTGACTATTACTTATATGATTACGGTCCTCCTGAACTGGCTGATTATTGTCAGTTGGTGCTCTCGGTTGTGCTTCTGTATTAGTAACTTGCTTCTGAGAAGTCTGATCGTCTGAAGAACTAGTATTATCTGTAGTATTACTATTAACGGTACTTATCTGCGATTCTTCCTGTTGATTAATAACAGTCCCGGACCCCGTACTGTTCTGAGTAATATTTGTCTTGCTATCAGCATATACGGTCATACCACTATTAGATGATATCCATATTGACCCTAATAACGAAAATAAGACTAGTCCCATCATAAATAAAAGTCGACGATGCCTAGATTTATTACTCATACTGTTGCCTCCTTCTTTGTTTTCTATGCGCAATACTAAAGATTATCACATACCCTTATATTACCATATTCTTATAGAAAATTTCACACTAACTTCACCAACCGTCACTAGTGATATCACTAGTGTTAGCGTAGTTATCAAACGTATGTTCCCCCCTAAGTTGCTAGGAAGCTGATTAAAAATAGTCGAAAATCAGTTATAGTCATGCTATAATGTAGACAGAAAAAGGGAAGCCCCGCTAGAACAGGACTTCCCATGCAAGCCGCTTCAAAGGCGGTGGCGAAGTTAATAAGACAGCATTAAGCTACCCTGTAACTGGCCAAAGTTACGCAGGGCGGCTTTTTTATTTGTGGTGCTTGTCGATATAGCTGAGGAGCGCGATCAAAAACGTGCCAAATAGCAACATCAACGAGAGTGTCTGGAAGACGCTCATTGACTGTGAAACCTTCCTGAAGATTATTCCATGTTCCCATGGGCCTCACCTCACAAGGGAAAAGACAGCCACCGCCCTCAAAACTTCTTGCGAAGTTTATTATACAAAGAAACTCGCAACAACATCAAGCAGATCGAAGTACTAGATTTTGTTTAACGTAGTAACAAAACAAAGGAGAGGCTACCAATGTGTGTACCTAATTTATTGCAGTTTGTACCTAATGATTATATTGCAAATAATTATTTAAAAACTAATTTTTATTTAAGAGATGTTCTATGCTGTAGAAAATTGGTCTCCTTCCATTCATGCTGATGTTCCATTAGTAAAAGTCTTAGTGTCATGCTTTTCTTATTGATTAGCATGGCTTTTCTTTTGCCTATTCTCAAAAAGCCCACTACCTTTGAAGTGCAACAAAAAAGTTAGACAAAATTGATTATTTAAGCTACCAAGGTATGATTTCGGTATTCAACCGGAGTCATACCTTTTGTTTTTAAGGAGATACGTTGGTAATTAAAGTAATGAATGTATTGAGCTGAGAGTGATTTTAATTCAGCTAAGTCTTTACATGGTGGGAAACCATCTAATAACTCTGTCTTAAACAGGTGAAAGAAACTCTCCATTGGTGCGTTATCATGACAATTTCCCTTACGGGACATACTTTGAATAAAGTGATTATCAGCTAACTTTTGGGTATAGTACCCCAGTTGATAGTGCCACCCCTGATCAGAATGAATAATTGGTTGAGCATTATCAGGTAGCTTTGTACATAGCTCGTTGAGAGTAGCGGT
>OBJO01000772.1_pt1 | contig 12890 bp, 11 predicted proteins | sample 1481741 | NCBI WGS metagenome assembly OBJO01 (sample SAMN06140803, study PRJEB22556) | human gut metagenome | host: Homo sapiens | place: China: Beijing | collected 2014 | reverse complement strand
AAGAAGTGCTGTTGCCAATGAAAAAGAAGGTCGTGAGGGAATGGCTCTTGGACAGTACATCGCAGGAATGGGATTCTCCAATGTAGGTCTTGGAATCGCACATTCTATGGCCCATACATTAGGAGCAGTTTATGATACTCCACATGGTGTTGCATGTGCTATGATGCTTCCGATCGTTATGGAATATAATGCTGACTGCACAGGTGAAAAATACCGTGAGATCGCAAGAGCCATGGGAGTAAAGGGCGTTGATGAAATGTCTGTGGAAGAATACAGAAAAGCCGCAGTAGATGCAGTTCGGAAACTTTCTGTAGATGTTGGAATCCCGACAAAGCTTGAAGCATTAAAAGAAGAAGATCTGCAGTTCCTTGCAGAGTCAGCTCACGCAGATGCATGTGCACCGGGTAACCCGAAAGATGCGAGCGTTGAAGATCTGAAAGATCTGTTCAGAAAGCTGATGTAATTCAAGATAACTTCAGGAGATATAGGAAAATAGAGTTTCAGTACAAAAGGAACTGATTTTGTAGGTTATTTCGTAAGTAATTGAAAATATATCTTGACATCACCGCACTAAAGTAGTAGAATATCACCAAATTTAAGAAAAATAAACCGTTGAAGCGGAGATCAAAGTAGTCGTGCACATACAGAGAGTCCGGGAGGCTGAGAGCCGGATTGAAACGCAGTCTGCCAAATGGACCGCTGAGGGTACAGTCAAAGGAATTTATAAAAGCGATCTGCAAAATTTCAGATTGGATATTGCTTTATAATTCTAAGTATTCTGTGACGTGGAGGCATACGTCAGTTGCCGGAGATATGATTGTATCTCGCAAAGTGCATGGAAAATTCCATGAATCAAGGTGGCACCGCGGAAATAAATTAGATTTACCGTCCTTGACAGAGTAGAAATATTCTGTCAGGGACTTTTTTATTTTGTCTCTGCCGGAATAAAATTTCGACATAAAAGGAGGACTACAGATGAATGAGACACTTGAAATGATTCAAAATTATGCTGCATCAGGAAAATATAAAAGAGTTCCGGTCAGCAGAGAACTCTATGCTGATGCATTTACACCGATCAGCGTTATGAGAACCCTTCGGGCGGCCAGCAGACACTGCTATCTGCTGGAAAGTGCGGAGGACCGACAACAGTGGGGAAGGTATTCCTTCCTGGGCTATGCACCGACAATGGAAATTACGTGTATGGATGGAAAAGTAGTCATCCTTGAAGGAAATGAAGAGGATGAGAAGATAAAAAGAGAAGTCCGGACGGATCATCCGGGGAAAATTCTCCGGGAGATTTTAAAAGACTATAAAAGCCCGGTTGTTCCCGGATTACCGCCATTTACAGGAGGTCTGGTGGGATATTTTTCATATGATTACATCAAATATGGGGAACCATCACTGAAACCGATTTTAAATGGAGCGTCAGAAAATGATTTCCGGGATGCGGATCTGATGTTATTTGACAGGGTTATCGTCTTTGATAACTACAGACAGAAGCTGATCCTGATCACCGGAGTCCGGCTGGATGGAGACCTGGAAGAAAATTACGAAAATGCACAAAGAGAACTGGAAGAAATGGAGCGACTGATCCGCAGTGGTGCAAAGGCAGTATTTAAACCGTTGAAACTGGAAGAAGAATTTCAGCCGGGAGCAGAAAAAGCAGAGTATTGCAGAATGGTGGAAAAAGCAAAAGAATATATCCGGGAAGGTGATATTTTCCAGGTGGTTCTTTCTAATCCACTTACGGCAAAGGCAAAAGGAAGTCTTTTTGATACTTACCGGGTACTGCGGACATCGAATCCGTCACCTTATATGTTCTACTTCTCAAGTGACGATATCGAAGTGGCAGGAGCTTCGCCGGAAACGCTTGCGAAGCTTGAAAATGGAACGGTCTGCACCTTCCCGCTGGCAGGAACAAGACCCCGTGGAAAGACGGAGGAGGAAGATCAGAGGCTGGAACGAGAACTGCTGGCAGATGAAAAAGAACTGGCAGAACATAACATGCTTGTAGATCTGGGAAGAAATGATGTCGGAAAGATCAGCCGGCCGGGAAGTGTTAAAGTAGATAAATATATGGAAATCCAGAGATTTTCCCATGTTATGCATATCGGTTCTACTGTAATCGGAACGATCAGTGAGGAAAAAGATGCTCTTGATGTAGTGGATGCGATTCTTCCTGCCGGAACTCTTTCAGGAGCACCAAAAATCCGGGCATGCGAGATTATCGCAGAACTGGAAAAGGAAAAAAGAGGAATTTATGGAGGAGCAGTCGGATATCTTGATTTTGCCGGAAATGTAGATACCTGTATTTCCATCCGTCTGGCATATAAGAAAAATGGAAGTGTCCGGGTACAGTCCGGTGCAGGAATCGTAGCGGACAGTATTCCGGAAAATGAATTTCAGGAATGTCTGAACAAGGCAGGAGCAGTATTGCAGGCAATTAAGATTGCAGAAGGAGGTCTGGAATGATACTTTTGATTGATAATTATGACAGTTTTGTATATAACCTGTATCAGTTTATTGCAGAAATCGAACCGGATGTAAAGGTTGTGCGAAATGATGAGATCACTTCAGAAGAAATCCTGAAAATGAATCCGGATAAGATTGTAATCTCGCCAGGTCCGGGAAAACCGTCTGAGGCGGGAGAATGTATCAATGTGATCCGGGAATTAAAAGGAAAAATCCCGATTCTCGGAGTGTGCCTGGGACATCAGGCAATCGCAGAAGCATTTGGAGCAACCGTAGGATATGCAAAGCATCTGATGCATGGAAAAACGTCACTCCTTGAGGATGTGGATACAGACAGTCTTTTATTCCGAGGACTTGAAAAGCCGGTGCAGGTGGCACGCTATCACTCCCTTGCAGTGGAAGAAGATACACTTCCGAAAGAACTTAAGGTGACTGCAAGAAGCAAAGACGGAGAAGTGATGGCAATGGAGCATGAAAAATATCCAATCTATGGTGTACAGTTTCACCCGGAGTCAGTTATGACACCGAAAGGATTTACGATGATAAAAAGTTTTATAGAAAAGCAGTAAATTATGCAGACACAGGAGGAGCAGAAAATGATTAAAGAAGCAATTATCAAACTGGCCAAAAAAGAAGATCTGACATATGCAGAAGCAGAGCAGGTCATGAATGAGATCATGGAGGGGAAAGCGACAGATGTACAGAAATCCGCATATCTGACAGCTCTTTCCATGAAAGGTGAAACGATCGATGAGATTACAGCATCAGCATCCGGTATGCGGGCACACTGCATCAAACTGCTTCATGATATGGATGTACTTGAAATTGTAGGAACAGGTGGAGACGGGTCCAATTCCTTTAACATTTCAACGACCTCTTCCATGGTTATTGCGGCAGCAGGAATCCCGGTAGCAAAGCATGGAAATCGTGCAGCATCTTCAAAGTCCGGTGCAGCAGATGTACTTGAAGCATTGGGCATTAAAATTGATGTTCCACCGGAGAAAAGCACAGAATTATTGAAAAAAATACAGATTTGCTTTTTGTTTGCACAGAATTATCATATCGCAATGAAATATGTCGGACCGATCCGTAAAGAACTGGGAATCCGTACAGTTTTCAATATTCTCGGACCACTCTCCAATCCGGCCGGTGCAAATATGGAATTGATGGGTGTATATGATCAGAGTCTTGTTGAACCACTGGCACAGGTAATGGCGAATCTGGGGGTTGTCCGTGGAATGGTCGTTTACGGACAGGATAAGCTGGATGAAATTTCCATGTGTGCGGCAACATCTGTATGTGAGATTAAAGATGGAAAATTCATTTCATACGAGATCGCACCGGAACAATTTGGATATGAACGCTGTGAAAAAGGTGCGTTGACCGGAGGAACACCGGAAGAAAATGCAAAGATCACGATGGAGATTCTGTCAGGGGCAGACAAAGGACCGAAACGTCAGGCCGTGTGCCTGAATGCCGGAGCCGCGATCTACATTGCAGGCAAGGCAGATACGATTGAAGCAGGAATAAGAAAAGCAGAGCAGATCATTGATGAAGGTCTTGCTTTGAAGAAGCTGGAACAGTTCAGAGAAGAAAGCCAGAAGTAATAAATGTAAGAAAAGATAGAATAGAAAGAACCGAGAAGAAAAACAGTAAGAATAACAAAAAAGAAAAAACAGTAAGAACAATAAAAAAACAGTAAGAACAACAAAAACAGGAAGGAAACAGCAGGTATGAACATTCTTGAGACGATCACGGAAAGAACAAAAGAACGGATCAGAGAAGAAAAAAAGCAAATTCCCATAAATGAAATAAGAAAAAAGGCAGAAGAAAAAGCCAGTTCCGATACAACAAAATTTGCATTTGAGCAGGCACTTCGGGCAGAGGGCCTTTCCTTTATCTGCGAGGCAAAAAAGGCATCTCCTTCTAAAGGACTGATTGCACCGGATTTTCCATATGTGCAGATAGCACAGGATTATGAAGCTGGCGGTGCGGCAGCAATTTCATGTCTGACAGAGCCATTCTGGTTTCAGGGCAGTGACCGCTATCTGGAAGAGATCGTACAGAAAGTATCCATTCCGGTACTCCGAAAAGATTTTACCTGTGATGAATATATGATCTATCAGGCAAAAGCGATGGGAGCTGCCGCAGTGCTTCTGATCTGTTCCTGTCTGGATGAAGGGCAGTTAAAAGCATATCATCAACTGGCGGAAGAGCTTGGAATTTCTGCATTAGTGGAAACTCACAGTGAAGAGGAGATTTTGACGGCAGACAGGATCGGAGCAAAAATCATAGGAGTCAATAATCGGAATCTGAAAGATTTCACGGTAGATATCAACAACAGTATCCGGTTGCGGGAACTGGTAGATCCAAAGATAGTTTTCGTGTCAGAAAGCGGAATTAAAGGGGTAGAAGATATGAAAGCCCTTTATAAAAATGGAACAGATGCAGTGCTGATCGGGGAGTTGCTGATGCGGGCGGAAGACCGGAAAAAGAAGCTCGCAGAACTGCGGATGGAAACCCGGAAAGGATGTTGAAAATGTCAGAAGAAAATAAAGATCCCGGAATCCCAAAAGCCCGGATTTTGAAATCGCAGATTCAGAAATCACAGCCCCCAGGATCAAAGATTCCAAAAACAAAGATTAAAATCTGTGGGCTGAGCAGAATGGAAGATATTGAGGCGGTCAACGAGGCATGCCCGGATTATTGTGGATTTATTATTAATTACCCGCCGAGCAAAAGAAATATTTCTGTGAACCAGCTTGCAGAACTGAAGAAAATACTTAGAAAAGAGATGAAAGCAGTCGGAGTTTTTGTAGATGCACCTGCTGAATCGGTTGCGAAGCTGCTAAATGAAGATCTGATCGATCTTGCTCAGCTTCATGGAAATGAGGATGAAACTTATATAGCAAATCTGAAAAAACTGACAGCGAAACCGTTGATCAAAGCGGTGAAGGTCAGTACGGAAGAAGAGGTAAAAAAAGCTTTTGATACGGTTGCAGATGAAGTGCTGTTAGATCATGGAAAAGGAACCGGAAAAACATTTGACTGGAGCATTTTAAAAGCAGTGCCGGATCATCGATATTTCCTGGCAGGAGGACTCGGAACAGAAAATATAAAAGAAGCGATCCAGATCTATCATCCTGCAGTGATCGATCTGAGCAGTTCTGTAGAAACCGATGGAAAAAAAGACCGGAAAAAAATACTGGCAGCAGTAAAAGCAGTGCGGGATACCGGGAAAACAAGATAGAAACAAGAAAACAATTTGTGAAAAGAAATTAAAAAAGAAGGAGTTAAAAAATGACAAAAGGAAGATATGGGATTCATGGCGGACAGTACATTCCCGAAACGCTGATGAATGCAGTGATCGAGCTTGAAGAAGCTTATAACCATTATAAAAACGACAAAGAATTTAACGATGAGCTGAATACACTTTTAAATGAATATGCGGGAAGACCATCCCGGCTGTATTATGCCAAAAGAATGACGGAAGATCTGGGCGGTGCAAAGATTTATTTGAAAAGAGAAGACTTGAATCATACCGGAGCACATAAGATCAATAATGTACTTGGTCAGGTTCTTCTTGCAAAGAAAATGGGAAAGACCAGGGTTATTGCAGAAACCGGTGCAGGTCAGCATGGAGTGGCAACAGCGACAGCAGCAGCACTGATGGATATGGAATGTGAAATCTTTATGGGAAAAGAAGATACAGAACGTCAGGCATTGAATGTTTACAGAATGAGACTTTTAGGTGCAAAAGTACATGCGGTCACAACCGGAACAGCAACTTTAAAAGATGCTGTATCGGAGACGATGAGAGAGTGGACGAAGAGAATAGAAGATACACATTATGTACTCGGTTCTTGCATGGGACCACATCCATTCCCACAGATTGTGCGTGATTTTCAGGCTGTGATTTCAAAAGAGATCAAGGAACAGTTGATGGAAAAAGAAGGAAAACTCCCGGATGCAGTGCTTGCCTGCGTGGGAGGCGGATCCAATGCAATCGGTGCATTTTACAATTTTATCGAAGATGAGAGTGTACGACTGATCGGTTGTGAGGCAGCAGGAAGAGGAATTAATACTGCGGAAACAGCCGCAACAATCGCTACAGGAAAATTAGGAATCTTCCACGGAATGAAATCCTATTTCTGTCAGGATGAATATGGACAGATCGCACCAGTCTATTCTATTTCAGCAGGGCTTGATTATCCGGGAATCGGACCAGAACATGCAGATCTGTATGATAAAGGCAGAGCAGAATATGTAGCAATCACAGATAATGAGGCAGTTGATGCGTTTGAATATCTTTCAAGAACAGAAGGAATCATCCCAGCCATCGAGAGTGCCCATGCAGTGGCATATGCAAGGAAACTGGCACCGACAATGAAAAAAGATCAGATTATTGTTATCAATATTTCCGGTCGTGGAGATAAGGACTGTGCAGCAATTGCACGTTACAGAGGGGAGGATATCCATGAGTAAGATTCAGAAAGCATTTGAAGGAAAAAAAGCATTTATACCATTTATTACATGCGGTGATCCAGATTTAGAGACAACAGAGCAGCTTGTCTATGCGATGGAACGGGCAGGTGCATCGCTGATTGAACTGGGAATCCCATTTTCAGATCCGACAGCAGAAGGTCCGGTGATCCAGGGAGCAAATCTGAGAGCACTTTCCGGTGGTGTTACGACAGACAAGATTTTTGACCTGGTTGTAAAAATAAGAAAAAATACAGCAATTCCACTGGTATTTATGACATATGCAAATGTAGTCTTTTCATATGGAACAGAGCGGTTCATTAAGAGAGCGGCGGAAATCGGGATGGACGGTCTGATCCTGCCGGATGTTCCGTTTGAAGAAAAAGAAGAATTTGACAGGGTATGCAGAGAGTATGGGTTAGATCTGATCTCATTGATCGCACCGACTTCTCACGACCGCATCCGTATGATCGCAAAAGAAGCTTCCGGTTTCATTTACTGTGTATCATCATTGGGAGTTACAGGTACTAGAAGTGCCATTACAACAGATATCGGAGCAATGGTCGGACTGGTAAAAGAAGTGACAGATGTTCCGTGTGCGGTTGGATTTGGAATTTCCACACCAGAGCAGGCAGCTAAAATGTGCGAAAGTGCAGATGGGGCAATCGTAGGCAGTGCGATTGTAAAAATCTGTGCGGAGTATGGAAAAGACTGCGTGGAGAAAGTGGAAGAATACGTGAAAAGTATGGTGGGAGCGATATAAATTTGTATTTGTTGGGGTGAAAATATCGCGACAGCAGGAAGTGTTTCTGACAGAAGAGCGTCCATATCCACACTTGTTGTTGCATCGCAGTGCAGGACCCGCTTTACCTCAGCCCGTTGACAACTTGTAACAGGAACGTGGAAACACTCGTGCAGAGGCACTCCTGTTTACGTTCCTTAACAAGTTGGGCAAAGTGTCTTCGGAACGCTCCCTGTCAATGCACTGCTCACGCAACAGCAAGGGCGGATATTAGGCTTTTCAAATCAGAAAATTTTCCCTCATGCCAGAACATTTTCTCCCAACAAGCACGAAATTCCAATAAGAAATAAAGAGCCGGATGGCTATCGACCAGGATAAGCAATCTGCAAACTGCAGGATTTGATATCTTAGTCGATAACCTTCCGGCTCTTCTTCTTATTTTTAAATTTGCATTGTTGAGTGAATATCCTGCTTGCCGCGTCCGCTCTGCCACATAGAAGTTTTCTGCTTTCCAAGCGTATCCCCCCCAACAACTACAAATTTTATACTTATTTCCTTCTTTACAGTTACATGCCACATCCACATCATACCCTTTTTCAAGCAATAATTCTATATTTTGCATATTAAACTGATCGATCATAGATGCAACAGACGCAACAATCAATGCTTTCGGCTTCTCATCCTTTTTTTTTTCATTACTTTCTGTTCTTTCAATACTTGCTTCAAAATCAACCACCTGATAATCAATTCCCTCATACTGCGACATTGCTAAAGCATATGTGCTATTTCCAAAAGCTTTATTCACCAGATCACTTATTTTCCCTGGTATTTTTCCACATAATTTTATTGCTGGTGTGAATAATTTCGTTGTAATAATTCTTTTTCCTGACACTTCTGCTATTTTCTTTACCATGTCAGAGGTTTTTGTCCATTCTGGATTCTGTGGAATCAACACAACAGCTTCTAATGTAAATAATTTTATTAGCATGATCTGACATAAAAACTCACATAAATTATCTATATGAAGCATGGAACGCTCGTTAATAACCTCAGGAAATACTGGAAGCTTTCTCGCCATCTTTGCCAATATGGGATAATTACCTTTACTTCCTTTTCCATAAATCATAGGCAGTCTCAGCACGATAACTTTAAACTTTTCATCTGCCATTTCTCTAACTGCTACATCAGCCTGGAACTTTGAATTTCCATAAAAATTTGCCGGAACAGGAAGTGTGGTCTCATCCACCATTTTCTTTTTTCCAAATGGCACTGAATCCCCATAAACAATCATTGAGGACATAAAAACGAATTCTTTTACGCCTTCCTTCTTGGCTTTTTCAGCCACCTCTAATGTCAGGCCTGTATTTATTTCATAGTATTTCTGTTTTACATCATCCGATACATTTCCCACATCTGCATGTGCGATTCCTGCCACATGATAAACAATATCATATTTAGAAAAGTCTTTTGTTCTCCAGGTATCATCCAACATATCTACAGTATCAATCTGAAAATTATCAGCATAATTTTCTCTTGCATAATTCTCAAAAGCTTCTCCAATATAAGAACCAGCTCCTGTAATCAGTACTTTTTTTACTTGCGTTCTATCTACCTCTACCGGTTCACCAAAACCAATATTCCCTATCAGTTCTTCCTTTGATTTTCCTGTGGTAAAATCCCACTTCTTTTTTTCAGACATTTCTCCGGTTCCGCCTTCAACTACCGAATCATCATGCCCCACTTTGCTAATCGTTCCTATAAAACATTTTGTATCAAATAATAAGCTTTCTTTTTGAACATACTCTCCATCTAACCGGGCTTTTTCTTCTATTTCCAGTTCATCTCTTCCATTGATCTGAGCCCATCCTGTCAACCCTGGTTTCACATCATTCGCATTATATTTATCTCTTTCCGCAATCAACAGATCCTGATTCCATAAAGCTGGTCTCGGACCAATTACACTCATATTGCCAACAAAAATATCCCAAATCTGAGGTAATTCATCCAGACTATGTGCCCGGATAAACTTTCCTATTTTTGTAATATACTGCTCTGGATTCTCTAGCTGATGTGTAGGAACATCATGTGGTGTAGACAATTTCATCGAGCGAAATTTATGTAAAGAAAATATTTCTTATTTTGTCCAACTCGTTTCTGTGTAAAAAATACCGGTCCTGGATCTTCAATCATAATTGCAAGAGCGACTCCTGCAAATACAGGTGATAAAACCACTAATCCTCCGAAAGATAATACAACATCCATAGTTCTCTTGATATATTTATCATAAAATGATGGTACGAAATCAGAATCTCCAATTTCCTCTAAATATCCACTTACTCCATCTGCATTTTCTTTTACATTTTCATCATTTACAAAAATTACTTTTTTCCCTTCAAAAGGATTCTGCTCTTTCAATGAATTTTGATAAATATAACTGCCTTTTTTATATTTTGCAAGAGCTTTTAATCCCACAAATGACGTGCCCACTATTCCTACTGATATACAAATATACTTTTTAAACTTTTTATTAAACATCATCATTTTCCTCATTTTTATCAGCTATGAACCTTCCTTACTTATGCTCCCATTTTCTGATTCATCTCTTCTGGTGTCTTGTAGGTCGGAACTACCTTTCTCAAGGCCTCTTTTGCCATCAGATCATCACCCATGTCACATGCTTTTCTCAGAATTTCCATTCTTTCACTAATCTCTTCTTTACTGAGTGCTGTATCTCTTTCAATAAAGATCATCTTATTTGGTGTCTTATCCAGTTCTTCTGTCTTCACCAGTAATTCTTCATAGAGTTTCTCTCCCGGCCGGAGTCCTGTCTCCACAATCTTAATTCCCTGCACTCCTGAAAGCTGGATCAGATTTTCTGCAAGATCAAGGATCTTTACAGGCTGTCCCATATCCAGCACAAATAGTTCTCCGTTTTTTGCCATCGCACCACTTTGAAGAACCAGCTGTGAGGCTTCCGGGATTGTCATGAAATATCTGATGATTCTCTTATCCGTAACGGTCACCGGACCTCCATTTGCGATCTGACGTTTAAACAACGGAATAACTGAACCGGCACTGCCCAACACATTTCCAAAACGTGTGGCACTGTACTTCACCTTTCCGTGAGTACTCGCACTCTGTACGATCATCTCACAGAAACGCTTCGTTGCTCCCATCACATTCGTTGGATTCACAGCTTTATCCGTAGATACCATCATAAAACGTTCTGCTTCATACTTTTCGCATAAATTCACTAAATTTTCCGTTCCAAAAATATTGTTGTAGATTGCTTCAATGCAGTTCTTTTCCATCAGCGGTACATGCTTATGTGCCGCCGCATTAATAACAATCTGCGGACGGTACTTCTTAAATACTTTTTCAAGAGCTTTCCTGTGCGTAATTGAACAGATCTCGATTTCCAGGTTCAATTTATCCCCATAAACAATCTTTAATTCCTGCTGTACGTCATATGCTCCATTTTCATAAATATCCAGAATAATGATCTGCTTTGGCTTCATCTTTGCCAGCTGACGGCATAACTCGCTTCCAATCGAATCTCCGCCTCCCGTGAGCAGTACTACTTTATCTTTATAATAAGCATTGGTATTCTCGTCTGACACGATCAGCGGTTTTCTGAAAAGCAGCTCCTCTATATCGAACTCACGTAAATGCCTTTTTCCTCCTGCCGTATATACTATAGGATAATCATATACTTTCAGCTTATATCCTGCTTTTTTATAGTACTCATACAGCTTTTTCTTCTTTTTCGCATCCATAGACGGAATTGCAAAAATAATCTCCTGTACTTCATACTCTCCCAGTCTGCTGAAAGTCGCCTCATCTTCTGACCAGATCGGCAGTTCCTGGATCTCTCTTCCTACTTTTTCCGGATTTGTCTCAATAAAGCACCTTGGCAGATAGGACGCTTCCGGATTATTCAAAAGTTCTTCCGCCAGACTGACTCCTACACGTCCTGCTCCAATAATCGCCACTTTAATCTTCTGGACTTCTTTATCCGGTTCACTTTCGATTCCTCCGAACATATGGAGCAATGCTGATAAAATTCTCCCTTTTACACTCCTCTGATCACCACATTTATATGCGTAACGGTATACCATTCGCAAGGTCAGTGCTCCGAGAAGATTCAGGCTGACCAACGATACCATTCTTGCAAAACTGATTTTTTGGATTGGGAGAAGAAGTTCTGTTCCAAGATATCCGATAAATGCCACCGCATCTGTAAACAAAAGTCTGATATAGCACTGGATTCCTCCATACCGCCATACCTGTCCATAAATATTTCCTGCTATTCTTACCAGAAAGATCTAGACTCCGGCCAGACATATCTGCTGCAGGACTCCGCTCCCCGTCAGCCTTTCTGATCCGCAATAAAATATCAGCAGTATTGCTGCAACTGCTGCATAAACCACCAGATCATATAAGACCAACATCCAACGGATATTCCGATGATATTTTTTTCTGCTGATTTCTTCTTTCTTTTCTTCTACTTTACGCATCATTCATAACCTTGAAATTTCTTTAATTTTCTATTTTATCCGTTTCCTTGTTCAGCTTTCACAGTTTTCTCCATCTCATTCCCTGTCGGATGTTCTCCCACCGGATGGAAGGTTGTCACGATCTGCCCTACAAGTCCCACGATATGATCTGAATTGCTGTAGCATGTATCTGCCAGTTCTTTTAACTGTCCAAAGAAGGCTTCCGTATCAAATGGAATTGGCTTTCCAATATGAATCAGATCATTATCGGTCTTCATAATTCCTTCTTCTGCCATCAGCTTCTCTTCATATAATTTTTCTCCCGGACGAAGTCCTGAATATTCAATCTTAATATCTACATCCGGTTCATATCCTGACAGCTTGATCAGATTCCTTGCCAGTGTATCGATCTTCACCGGTTCTCCCATATCAAGGACGAAAATTTCTCCTCCCCAGGCATAAGTTCCTGCCTGCAGTACTAAGCTGACCGCTTCCGGTATAGTCATAAAATAACGGATGATATCCCGGTGCGTAACCGTGACCGGTCCTCCCGCCTCAATCTGCTTTTTGAATAACGGGATCACGCTTCCATTACTTCCCAGCACATTTCCAAATCGTACCGCAACGAACTGCGTTCCTGTTCTTTCCTGATTTTTTACACTTTCAATCTTCAGGCTTCCGGTGTTCCCGGCAGCTTC
>OBJO01000771.1_pt1 | contig 12894 bp, 16 predicted proteins | sample 1481741 | NCBI WGS metagenome assembly OBJO01 (sample SAMN06140803, study PRJEB22556) | human gut metagenome | host: Homo sapiens | place: China: Beijing | collected 2014 | reverse complement strand
ATGAATAAGAGAGAGAGAGAGAGAGAGAGAGAGAGAGAGAAGTGACCAGACGAGCTTTATGAGTGGACCGTCGTACAGCCTACTGTACATTAAAAACACCCACACTTGAACAGAGTTCCACTATGATTACCCCTTAAAATACTCTGACACAACACGTGTCGAACTGGAGAATCTTATTCATCACCGGTAAAATGAATGTTCCGTGCTATCTGCTTGACACGTAGTCGCTCCACACAACAATGTTTCTCCAAGGAAACACTTGAGCGCCACTTGAAGCTTGATTTGACAAAAAGTTAACTTCCATTATTTTTATTTTTTTGTTTTTTGAAAAAGGCATGAGATAGTGTTCAAAGTTTGATTAATGATTTTGTCCTTAATGATGTGACCTTTTTTTTGGAAATTAAAAAATATTGGCATAAAATAGAAAGAAACTTTTTATTTTTTTTGACAAATAAATATTCATATTTAGTGTCACTTTGAATCACTTTCTAAACATATTTTTTTGTATTCGAAAATATATAAATGTTAGTATTATGAGTAATTTTTGAAAAAAGAGATATTAAAAATGTACAAATTTAAAAGTGAGAATAACGCTTCGGTTGGATAATTATGGGCAAGAATGCGAGATATTGAAGAAACTTATCATATTTTTAAATTTGAATTATTTGTTTCCTGAATTAAAAGATTATGATTATACTTGAATTTTAAATGTAATTACAACCCCTATATAGGGAATGAGGGGAACATGACAAGGGTTCGAGTGAATCAGAGAAAACCCTAAAGACCTCCCTTGCTATCTACATTGTAATTTTCTTGAAACTATAGTGAAATACCTACCTAGAGCATAACCCCACCGAGGAGTAGGCATTACATCAGCCGAACTTCATAAATTCTTGTGTCGTTTTATTCTTTCTTACATGTTGTTTTCAAATTCTTATTGTTTGACGAGTTTTCACCGACAACAATTGGCGCTAGAAGAAGGGCAATCTTAAAATCACCAAAAAAGAACCTATTGAGAATTTGTCCTTATGGAAAATCACCAAGAGAATGAAATTCAGCCTGTGGAGGAGGTGCAACAACCTGCCCAAAACCGCCGCAGCCGTCCCCGTGCCCTAGTTGATCAGAGGATGGACGCATTGGCAAGACAGGTTGGAGCCCTAGCTGAGAACCTGAACCGCCTCTTACAAAGGTTGGGCAATGACAACCCTAATGGGGTACTCCATGCAGACCCTGAGGTCGCAGACTGTGCCAATGCGCGTCGAGCTGTTGCCTCGGAGGGAACCGGAGACAATATTGAGACAGCCTAGCTGACCCAATCAAGAAATTCATTGGGAAGAAAGCATAGAAGGGTACAGGAATGCTGCCGCCCAAGCAGAAGGGTCCCTGCAAAACGAGATCCCACAAGGTGAAGATGAGCCTAAAGCAGAGGCAAACGGCAACGCGCCAGTCTAGAATGGTGCAGCCTTGCCGCCTCTCCCGCCTCACCGAAATGCAAGACGGGTAAAATCTTCCTCGGTGCATAATCGAGGTGATCTGCGAGACTATCTTCATGCTAGGAGAGCGGTTAGCTCTCAAAACACTAATGGAAGCATTTCTCAGACGGAAACTGTGGAGATGAGGAACCAATTGGCTGAGGTACGACACAACCTCACGCGGGAGCGCAATGAGTGCCAAAGGATAGAACAAGACCTTGGGAGAGTGGCTGACGTCTTGAACCTCGAGAGGGGACATGTGAACACTCATAATCATCCTTTCACAGAGGAGATCATGAATGAATCATTGCCCGATCGGTTCAAGGCACCAACGATCAGTCTCTATGAAGGTACCACTAACCCAAACAACTACATAGAGGTCTTCAAAGGACACATAGTGCTGCACGGTTATCCAGAGGCAATCCTATGCTGAGCTTTCAGGAATACTCTTTCTGGGGCAGTAAGAATGTGGTTCAGTTTCCATGGACCATAAACCACCGACAGCTGGGTCAAACTGAAGATGTACGTTCCTTCGAAGTCAAAGCTGTTGACATTGTACCAGCAGCCCAACGAGAGCCTGAAAGATTGGGTGGCTCGATTTGGGAAAGAAAGGGCTTTATGTGGAAACGTGACTGACCGAGAGGCCCTTATGGGCACCATGGGAAGTCTCTGGGGTAACTCCCCATTTAGAATGTCTCTGGAAGAGCGACAACCCCAGACGTATCAAGAATTCCTTGATAGAGCCCGTGGCTATATCAACCGAGAGGAAGCCGAGAATAATCAGCTGAAAAGCAAAGTAATTGCTCCCAACAACAATGATGCTAACCAATCCCATAGGAAGCATCAGAATAAAAAATGAAAGAACAATAACAAGCCCGAGCAAGAAGTTGCGATGAAGGACAATGACTGAGGCAATAACATGCCAGCTAACATAGATGATAGCAAACGCCAGCGTCTAGATAGACCAAGGCATCAAGCCAGGTATAATGATTATCACGAACTCACTATGTCCATATATGACATATATCACGAGATTAGTAATAGAAATTACCTGAAACGTCCTGACTCGATAAGGGGCAACCTAGCCAGAAGGAACTAGAACAAATACTACAGGTTCCATGGCGAAAAAATGGGCATAATACTGCTGAATGCTTCGACCTCAAGGATGAGATCGAAAGGCTCATTCGAGAAAAGATACTTCAATAGTATAAGGCAGACCGCGGAGATAACAATCGGAATGACCAGTGGGGTTATCACCGAGGCAATGATGTCAATCAGCATGATCCCACCGGGGTAATCCGAACTATTTTCGATAGTCTATACATCGGTGGAGAGATCATGAGATCGATGAAGCTTTATACTTATAAAGCCAAGAAAAGACACAACAGAAGTTTCTTCTCGATCTCTAACAGAGGTGCAAAGGCGTCACGATATGATGGTTCGAGCATCACCTTCATCGAAGAAGATGCAAATGGGTCCATTTTCCAAAAAAAGTGTTGCTCTTATTGTCGAGGCAATGATCGGCAATTACACTGTTTACCGAGTACTCATTGATAATGGAAGTTCAGTTGAAATCCTTTATTCAGATTATCTCGAGAAAATGGGAATTGATAAGTCCCAATTATCAACGACTTCCCAACCATTATATGGATTTACGACCATAGCATTATCCCAGAGGGAACAATGAAACTTCCTGTCACCGCTGGAGAGAAGCCAAATACCTCGACGGTAATGTTGAACTTCCTAGTGGTGAAGGGTAATGGCCTATTTAATTCCATTCTAGGAAGACCAACCTTGAAGGCCTTAAAGGCCATCTCTTCAATCTATCATCAGGTCATTAAATTTCCGACCTCATCAGGAATCGGGATTATGAAGAGTAACAAGTATGAATCTAGGATTACTTATTCCAAGGTGGTGACCATGTACTCCAATCCCCTCCATAAGGTGAGAATGGTGCAAACTACGCCTGCCTCTGAACAAGAGGATCTTGACCCTCGAGGTGAGGAGGATATGCAGGGAACCAAACCAGTTGAGGACCTGGAGGAAATTCCCATAGATTAAGCAAAGTTGGACAGAAAGCTAAAAATTTGCTCGGTGCTGGACATTAAGGTAAGAAAAGACCTGGTAAGATTTTTGAAAACTAACCTTGATGTCTTTGCTTGGACCCATGATGATATGGAAGGGATAAGTCCCGAGGTGATGTGTCATCACCTCAACGTCGACCCTGGACACCCACCAAAGCATCAAAAGCGAAGAACGATGAACGCTGAAAGATATGAGGCGTTAAGGGAAGAGATCGATAAACTGATCAAGAATAGATTTATAAGAGAATCCAGATAACCCGATTGGGTCGCCAACCCAAGGTTGGAGAAAAAACCCAACGAAAAATGGAGGACTTGTGTGGACTTCACCGACCTCAACAAGACTTGTCCAAAGGATAGTTTTTCGTTACCTCAAATAGATCAGCTAGTCGATGCCACAGTGAAACATGAGCTGCTAAGCTTTATAGATGCCTACTCGGGGTATAATCAAATCCTCATGCACGGCCCAAACGAGGAACATACTTCCTTCATTACAGACATGAGGCTCTATTGCTATAAAGTGATGTCGTTTAGGCTAAAAAATACTAGAACAACCTACCAACGCCTTATCAACAGAATGTTTGCTAAGCAACTTGGCAACATAATGGAGGTGTATGTAGATGGACATCTCAACATATGAGCCACCTAGAAGAAATGTTCAACATGTTGAGGAAATACAAGATGAAGCTAAACCCGCAAAAATGTACATTTAGCGTCGCCTCGGGTAAGTTCCTAGGATTCATGATCAGCAGCTGAGGCATTGAAACTAATCCCGAGAAGATAAAAACCTTGATAGAAATGAGGTCATCAACGAAGAAAAAAGAAGTCCAGAAATTTACCGGGTGTGTAGCAGCTTTAAACAGGTTTGTCTCCAAGGCCACAGATAAATGCATTCCTTTCTTCAATGTTCTCCGAGGCAATAAAAACTTCTAAATGGACGGAGAAATGTGAGGTTGTGATAGTGTCGTCAGAGCCACCAAATTTAAAAACCTTACTAACAATATGAATAAACCAGTATAGGGCAAGCAAGAGTCGATCCCACGAAAACTAAGCTAATTTACTGATTATCACTCTAAAACAAGTAATGAAAATAAATAGAAATAAAATACCTAACTTATGAAGAGAATGGGGGGTTTGAGATTTTTGACTGAACCAAACAAAAATAAAGAAATAATAAAATATCTAATCTAATAACAAGAAGACAATAATAAAGAAAGCTTTGGTCAAAGGATCATTCGTCACCACTAGACATGTATATAATCAATATCAATCCCATCAACAATTTATCATTGAAACTACCAATCGTGGACAACAACAAGCTCTGTTAATCCCTATCTTTCCTTACTGTGTCGTTATGAAAAACAAGCTCTTCACCTAATCCCTAACCATTAGATAACCTAGAATAAGCTCTCTAGATTCAAAATAATGGAAGCTTTAAAATTAGAAAGATATTAGATTGATCTAGACAATAAACACACAAGCTCGGATTATTTAACCTAGGTTAGGTTCTCCAATTACTATCACAGATTCCAATTTGCTACCAATAATCAAAATATCATGACAATTACGGATCAAGTATCTCAATCTAGCAATAGAAATTATTCAAGTCCTATCTAGTTGGCCACCCCAAATAAAACAAGAACAAATTCATGAACAATAATCATGGAAGAACATAAACAATTCAAATTTAATAAATTGAATAATGGAATTTGAATATTAATTACATAACATGTCTAGGGCTTGAAATCCCCTTCAACCAAATAGAAAACTTAGCCAAACATAATGGAAAAGAAAGCAAAAATACAAACTAATTACATTAATTGGTTCAAGAGAGTGAACAAAGAAGAACAATGATGGTGGTGATGCAAGGCAGACACAGACAATCGTTCTTGAATCTCCTCTCCTCGTTTTCCTTTGTTTCTTCTCTTCTCCTGACAGAATGGGTGCTACAAGTCTCTCAATTTCGTCCTCCAAATGTTGTATTTATAACCCCAATGATTCAGGATGAAAAGGGTAACTAAAAAGGTCAAAAAAACCCTATTTTACACGTCAGAAATCGCAACAGCACCGCGGTGCACTATTACAGGGCCACGGCACCCAAAAAGTGACTTTTTCAAGGCTTCGGAACAGCGCCGCGGCGCTACTATTTCAGGGTCGCGGTGCTCTTTTTTGGACTGTCGACCTTGGTCCACTGTTTTGGACATTAATTCTTGCTCCGATGTCCAAATCGCGCAAATAAGTAGGCGTTGGAAAGCTTACGAAAAATCCTACGACTTGGTAAAAATAAATCAACCAAATTCAATTCTTTGAATATCCAAAAGCATGTTGAAATATCTTCATATTCATATTCTTAACCCTTTTTGTTTCCACTGCTTCTAAATCATATATAAGATATAAGTCATAAATAAAACTTAAGATAAACAATGATAAGGAAGGCAAATATAGAGAAATTAATAATCAAAATGTATATAAATATATACTTATCAGGCTACTTTTCAGCAACTCAAAAATAACCTCGATAAACCCCCAATACTATTGAAGCCTATCCCAGGAGAAAAGTTGGGCCTTTACATCGCCATCTCAAACTAAGCAATAAGTTCTGTCCTTATACGCGAGGAAAATATGATCCAACTACTTGTTTATTATGTAAGTAAAAGGCTCTTGGACACGAAGACGAGGTATACCGAGATGGAAAAGTTGGCCCTTGTGTTGGTAATTGCCTCGAGAAAACTGCGACATTATTTCCAGGTGTATAAAATCGAGGTATATACAAACCATCATCTTAAATCATTGCTTCAAAAGTCAGATGCCTTGGGGAGGATGTTAAAGTGGTCTGTTGAGTTAAGCCAGTTTGACATCACCTACACACCTCGGACATCAATAAAGGGACAAGGTTTGGCAGATTTTGTAGCCGAGTTCACCTCGAATCCTGAAAAGGATGATGCGCCAGAAGAGGCAGCAGCTAGATATATGGATAATGTGGGTAGAAAGTTATTTACTGATGACTCATCCAATGAAAATGGATCGGGTGCAGGTCTAATCCTTGTAAGTCCAGAAAATCACAAGATCACATCGGCAATAAGGTTCATCTTTAAAGCATCAAATAATAAAGTTAAGTATGAAGCCCTCTTGGCTGGGCTGAAACTAGCATTGCATCTAAAGGTCAAAGTAATATCAATCTTTTGTGACTCTCAATTTGTTGTTAATCAGGTAAAGGGCGAATATGTTGCTCGAAGCGAACGAATAACCTCATACCCGGATAAAGTCAAGGACGAGCTGAATAAGTTCAAATCCTATGACATAAACCAAATACCTCGAGCTGAAAATAACAATGCCGATGCCTTGGCAAAGTTAGCCACATCAAAAGACTCAGCATTACTTAGAATTATATCGGTCAAAGTGATAAATAAACTGAGTATCAAAAATAACAACGAACTACAGGCTATGCATGTGGACACTCCGCGAAGTTGGATGAACCCATCATACATTATCTTCTTTCTGATGGACTCTCTAAGGACAAGTTAGAAGCCTCCAGAATCAAATTTAGAGCTGCCAGGTATGTTCTTCGCGATGTTTTACTTTATCGCCAAGGTAATTCAAGACCTCTTTTAAGATGTGTCACAGAAGCTAAAGCTATTGAAATCCTAAAATAAATACATGAAGGAATTTGTGGCAACTATACTAGGGGCAAGCCCTTGCCTTTAAGGTCCTCAGACAGGGCTACTATTGCCAACTCTAAAGAAAAAAGCCATGGAATATTCTAGACAATGCGAGAAATGCCAAAGATATGTCCTGTTGCATCGGGCTCCTCCAGATCTGCTCACAACCATCCTGAGTCCATGGCCTTTCGCGATCTAGGAAAATGATATAATAGGCCCATTATATCGGACAAAAGAAGGCTATAAGTTTGCCATTGTTTCCGTGAACTACTTCACAAAATGGGCCGAGGCAAAATCACTTCGGGAGATCACTGAAAAGAGCTCTACAAATTTCATCTAGGCTAACATTATATGTAGGTTTGGAGTGTCTCACCACCTCATCTTAGATAACGCAAAGCAATTTGAAAATACCAACACTCTTGTATTTTGCAAAAAGCTCGGCATCAACAAGAATTTCTCCTAAATCGTTCATCCTAAAGCTAATGAACAAGTTGAAGCAGCCAATAAAATTATCAAAGTGACTCTTAAGAGACGACTAGACAATAGCAAAGGAAAATGAGCTGACGAGTTGCACAAAGTATAATGGGCTTACAGAACAAAGAGTCAAAAAACCATGGGTGAAACCCCCTTTTCTTTGGCCTATGGAGCTAAGGCAGTGCTACCCGTAGAGATAAACTATCCTACTGCTAGAGTTATAACCTTTGAAGATGAGAAAAATGCCGAGACAATGGCATGCGAGCTGGATTTACTTGAGGAAAAGAGGACAGAGGCACAAGTTCATCTGGCAGCCTATCAGAACAGGGCAGCTCGATATTATAATAAGAAAGTGGTTCAATAAGGATTCAGAGTAGGGGACCTAGTTCTACGGGTTGTTATGCAAAATATCCGATCCAAAAATGTTGGTGTGTTAAGACCAAATTGGGAAGGATCCTATAAAATCCGCAAGATACTAAGACCTGGAACTTACAAGTTGGAAGAACTGAGCGGCGAGGCAATCAAGCATACGTGGAATGCTGAGCATGTGAAAGTATATCATCAGTAAATTTTTTTTTTGGAATTTTTATTTAATATTGAACAATTTTTCTTGTTTTGCGTTTCGTGTTCGTTTTCTTAATAATGCAGATTCAATAATGAAAACCCACGAGGCATTTTCCTCTTCCACTCTACTTCGTCTTCAACATTACTACTTAGATTCGACATATGTCAAAAACAAGGCTAAAAACCCTTTATTTGATAGGAAGGCACTACCATGCCTATCCTAGCCTTTGTAAAAGACAAAACAAAAAGAAAACACATCAAGTCTAGCCTTAAAACGTGAGGCAAAAAGACCTAAGATCATGAGGTCAAAAAAAAAAAAAAACTTGAAGTCTTCTTTCTTCCTTTATAAAAACTTTGTTAAAGTTATAAAAGCCTTATTGAAGCGCGAGGCTATGTGCCGAGACAAAGCGCAAGGTTGGAAAAATCAAATCTGAGGCAAAAGTCCAAGGCAAAAGACTTTAAGTCTTCAAACCCAAAAAAGAGGCAAAAGGCCAATGTAAAAGACTTTGATTTTTCACAAGATTACAAGATTTTTCACAAAGGCCCAAAGTAGCTGTTGAAAAATAAAGCACAAAATGATACAACAATAGTTATGTAGAACTATACTTGGGAAAAATTATTCCAAAAATTGCTCCAAGTTTATAAAGAGCACAAGTATGTAAATAAAGGACTCCAAAAAGTCAAATGTTTTACATATAAAAAAAAAAAAGAGATCAAGTCCAAGTCGACCGATCAATGCTGCATAAAATCCACAGCAAAAGTGTGTACAGATAAAAAAAATGGGAATCATTTCTTATGGCTTCTTTGTCTTCTCTCCACCTGGGGCCGCTGGATCCGAGGTAGTGGCAAAGCTAGAGGCTGGAGGACCCTTCGAAGCGGCAAGGACAACGGTTAGAATAGCTGAAGCCATAGAAGAAGAGACATCAACCTGCTCATTAGAGGGTCAAGGTTCTCCTTCGGGAACCAAAGAAGAGGCTTTCCCAAAGACCGCCTCGCCTAGTTGCTCGGCCTCTCCGCTGTCCTCGGGCTCCAAAAAGGTAGTGTCGAGGTCAGGATGCTCCTTCTCGACCTGAGAGATCACTATATTCATATATAAATTCCTGAGCAATTTCTTGTAGCGATCAAACTTAGGAGAGTTAAGGTATGCATCCTAACCTTCTTTCTATCCTTCCCTACGGCCTTCTCGCCTACCAATCTCTTTGCTCGAAGAAGTTGTTGCCTCAAAGTCGTCTCTATATCTCTTCTTCTTCTCCTCGTCTGCCTTAGCAACAACATCAGATTACTGTTGTAGGAGAATCTTGTTTTGCTTTGTGGCATTAATAGTTATCCTCTGGGCATCATTTGCCTCCTTGGTTGTCTTCTCCAGTGCGGCCTCTTGCGAGGCTACCTTCCCCTTCTCCAGCTCGAGGCTTTCTTGGAACTGCTCTTTCTCTTTTCCAATTTTCTCGGCTTTGAGCCCCTCAAGTGAGGCGGCCTCCTTATAATTTAAAAAGCCAAATTCAAAGGCCTACAAAAGAAAAAGGGGAAAAAGAAAAGTTTATAATTGCAAGTTAACCAAGGTAAAGAGGCAGCAACAAAGCCAAAAAAAAAAGAGGCATTTCAGATGGTATGAAGAATTTCACCTCGAGCTGTGAGCAGAGCATTTTCCTATGCCTCTCTAGTGAAGGTATTTTAGCTACCGTTTTCCACTGATCGGATTAGTAGAAGCTATAAATCTATTGAAAAACGTGGCTAAACTGGGGAGGCATATGGATCATCTGTTCTACGTAGGCTGAAATCACGTTCGAGACCTTAAAGTCCTTGTTACGGACTTCACTGTCTAGAAGGATGTCGGCAACCACTCGGTGGGGAGAGAAGGGAGGTCGAGTATCTAGAGTCTACTTAGGCGCCGGAGTCTTCGGAGTACCCCCTGCTAGTGAATCAAGGATTGGAGAAGGAACGACCTGGACATTGGATCTCGATGCCCCGGTTCAAGACTTCTTCTGCTAAGGAGACCCAGAGCCCAGTAATTGAGGTCCCGTGGTATCCTTGCTTGAAGACTTTCACCCCAAAGCATCCTTGTCCTTAGGAGTTTGTTTCCTCTTCTTTGACCCCGAGGCGGTTAGGGTGGTGAAATCTGGAACTCCTAAGTACTTAGGCATATCTGCAAAAACAAACAACAAACATGTCAAAAATTGTCCGAGGCAATCGACAACACTATGCAGGTAAATATATACATATTATCACATTACATCCGAGGCAATCATACTTGGGGTCGGCTAATTACTAGAATCAACAACTCGAGGATAGGAAATCTCAAAAAGATTAGCGATTAACCCATATGCCATGAAATTCTCGAGGCTAAGCAGCTTATTATAGTCCCTATTGTCCTCCAATAGCTCCAAAGCAATCCTAACCTTGCCCTCTTGATCCAGGGTCAATTAAGGCCTTTTTACTCTCTTCGCGGTACTGAATTCGGTGGAAACCAAAATAGGCTCGGCCTCAACCAAATGATGACGCGAGAAGTCCCTCGAGAGAAAAATGTACTCTGGCTTCCACCTCCTAATGGAGTTGGGCTTCCCCACCACGATTATTGAAATCTCAGACTTGTCGTAGTTCCCGATGTAGTAGAACCCGTTCTGCCCCATCGATTTCTTCAACTGGTAGGTAAAACAAAGCTCCTCGATGGACAAGGCGACCTCAAAGGTATTATGTCAAATGACGTGAATCGAGGTATAAGTGGTCCAAAAATTTGGACTAAGCTACATTGGGCTAATTCCATGCAGCTGGAAAAATTTCTTGAGAATAGGATGATAAGAAATTGTCATCCCGCTCTCCAAATAGCACAAAAAGACTGTGATATAACCTCAGGGAAGTGCGCGGGCTCATGCATCTTTTGGAGGAAGGACGTATATGAAATGTCGCCCGTCGATCTCAGCTTTCTGCAGTGCCATCCGAGCATCTTCTTCTGAGGCGATCGAGACAATGCCCCTGGTGGCCCACTGAACATTATCCAAACTGCATCCAGATTCGCCATATCCACTGTTGTTGCTCTCGTTGGAGCTTACTAGCTCCATGACATCCTCCCTATCGATCCTCTCCTGGTCACGCAGCATTTGGTCAATTTGTTGATCAATTTCCTCGAGCGCTGATGTGTCGGTGGTTTCATCCTGACCAAAGACGGAAGCTTCACGGCCTTTATCTTGGGAAGATGAGGGTTAGAGTCCTCGGCGCTTATATTGGCCAGCCATCTAGTTCTGACAATACAAGAAAATGAAAGGGGAATAAGTCCTAAAGCCGAGGACACCGAGACTAACCTTAAAATGAGCTATCCTGAGAAGTATTAAGCCTATTAGGTAACCAAGAACAAGCTCTCGTTACCTCTAGATAACATGTAGCAAAGACAAAGGAGGGAGAGAAAAAAGCTATGAAAATCCCAAACAGGTATTTTTTTGATAATAATTTACCATTTATGTAACATTTTAAAATCAGCTTTGCAGATGTTTGAACCGGAGTTTACGAAGCAAAATAAGAGCACAAACACCACATAAAAAGAATTAATTAAAATTATTACAAGCAAGTAGAAAAGAAAAATTCATCGTAAGCTTGGTAAAGAAGATGAACAGTCAAACTTCAACCGGTGCAAGTGCAAGCAAAAAGCTTCTTTGCTAGCAAGGACAGAACCACAAAGAGCGAAGTCAGTAAATGAAGAGAGGAGAGAAGCTTAAGAGATTGATAATGGTGAAAAGGATCTTTGAAAAAGTAGAAGCCATTTATAGGCGAGGTACATAGGTTGCGTCCATTGGATCAGGTCTTTTGAGATTCAATGGTGAGATGAAATTAATATAATACGACGGTTTAGAAATTGGGTGGGAGGATATTAATTACATCGGACGGTTGAGTTCAAAAGGTACTGAAACAGACGCATTAATCGAGTAGCAGACGCAACTGTTGACAGAACAGATATGACCGTTCACTTCCCGAGACACCCGCTCCGTCATAATGACCGCATAGTACTTAAGTAAGCCTACAGACTAGCATGAAAAGGTATTTGCCGACGTCATGACCAAGCCTTGTTGTCTCGGATTAAACTACTCAAGAAAGTTATTTGAGAGTCTTCAACATTTTGAATGATTGAGTCGTATAGGCTTGGTAAAGTTGTCACACTAGTCATATTACCTAGTTCTAATTGTCTCAACTAATATAGTCTCGGTTAAAGCTATTGCCTCGGGGAATTAAGAATTAGCTCAGAACGACCCCGAACCAAAAACTCGCCATGAGCTGGGGGGTAACTATTATGGGAAATTTCTGAGAAAGGAGATATTTGAAATGCACAAATTTAGGAGCCAGAATATAGCCTTGGCTGGATAATTATGGGCGAGAATATCGCCTCAGCGAGATATTTAAGGCAGTTATTATGTTTCCAAATTAGAATTATTTGTTTCCTAAATTAGAATATTATGATTATACTCGAATCTTAAATGTAATTACAACCCCTATATATAGGGAAAGAGGAGAACGTGAAAAGGGTTCGAGAGGGCATACACTGGCAATCAAAGAAAACCCTAAAGGTCTCCCTTGCCATCTACATTGTAATTTTCTTGAAACTATAGTGAAATACCTCCCTAGAGCAGAACCCCACCGAGGAGTAAGCATTACAACACC
>OBJO01000761.1_pt1 | contig 12982 bp, 12 predicted proteins | sample 1481741 | NCBI WGS metagenome assembly OBJO01 (sample SAMN06140803, study PRJEB22556) | human gut metagenome | host: Homo sapiens | place: China: Beijing | collected 2014 | reverse complement strand
CTATAGGCGGGAGTACGTTCACTAATGGCTCCTTATAAAAGCTCAAACTTCTGAGGTCCTCGTCAACGGACGCCTGCCGGATAAGACCTAGTACCTCAGGGAGAACAAAAGCCGGCTGTTCGAAAATCTTTAGGAAGCGGATACTTATGTATAAGCATATCATTTTGAAAAAGTTGATTTTTGCCGGGCAACATGGTATTGTATAATCAATAGTTTGTTATTACAGATTTCAGAAGGTAGCGAAAATGCCTATAGATATACAAAAAATTAAAGACTCGGTTGACTCTGGTAAAATACGGAAGGATTATTGAAGATTATCCATCAGATTATCCTTTTCCTAGCTGTCTTGTTTTTGGGTGTACGGTTCAAAATAGAAAGCTGCATATTGTTTGTAGCATTGTGAATGACGATACCCTGACTATCATCACCGCATACGAGCCAGATTTCAATAAATGGAATGAAACATTTACGAAACGGAGGGATACATGATGACGAACTGCACATTTTGCAAAGGTGATTTACAAGATGCTTTGACCACTTTTACTATTGATCTTGACTCATGTATTGTGATTATTCGCAATGTGCCGTCTCAAGTGTGCACTCAGTGCGGAGAAACATATTACTCGACAGAAGTCATGCAGCAATTATATAAAATTGCTGATTCCGTTCGTAATTCTATGACGGAAATTGCTGTTGTTAATTATCATTCAGCGGCTTGAACTAGGATAAGTAAGACAGGGACTGTGGCATGAAGTGCGTATCATGCGCAGTTCCTTTTTTTTTTGAATTTGTAGGATGAATGGAGGAGTAGCATGCACAAGCACATCATTTTGAATAATGGCCTGACTATGCCGGCTGTTGGTTTTGGTACGTGGATGCTGAAAGGCGAAACGGGGAAGCAGGCTATCCGGGAGGCCTTATCCGTCGGCTACCGTCTCATCGATACGGCCCACATGTACGATAACGAAGCCATCGTCGGCCAGGCCGTGGCCAAAAGCGGCCTTCGCCGGGAGGATGTCTTCATTACGACGAAACTGTGCCAGACCCGGGCCGGTTATGAGTTGGCCTGGCAGGGCATCGAAGAATCGCTGGACCGGTTGCAGACCGACTATATCGACTTGCTGCTCATCCATGAGCCTTACGCCGAGGCTTTGGACATGTATCGGGCTTTGACCGAAGCTTACCGCCAGGGCGTGGTCCGGGCCATTGGCATTTCTAATTTCAATGCCCGAGAATATCTTGATTTTATCGGAAGTTGTGATATTGTCCCCATGGTCAACCAAGTCGAGTGCCACGTCTATTACAGACGAAAAGAGCTCCAGCAGGCACTTGTGGCACAGGGGACACAAATGCAGGCATGGAGCCCTTTTACAGAAGGGAAAAAGCCCATATTCCAGGAGCCCATTTTACAGGCTGTCGGCGAGAAATACGGCAAGACGACCGCCCAGATTGCCTTGCAGTACCTGGTGCAGCTGGGCATCGGCGTCATCCCGAAATCGTCCCATCGGGAGCGGATGGTGGAGAATCTCGATATTTTCGACGTCACCCTGACGCCGGACGACATGGCTCGGATTCAGCAGTTAGAGACGGGGAAAACCCTGTTTGGCTGGTATGAAGACTGACCCGGATCAGATATCAGATATCGAGGGCAGCCCAGTAACCCCAATAGACGGCGTTGGTGATGGTAGATACTTTGGCCGCATCGCCGATGACGCGGACGAAAGGCGCACTGTCCCGCAGGGCTTCTACGACGTCGGTACGGGACCGCTGGCCTAAGGCACAGATGACCGTATCGCCAGGGACGAGGACGCGCTGGCCCTGCGGGTCCTGGCAGAGGACGCCTTCTGGCGTGACTTCGAGGCCCTTATACTGCGTATGGACGTGGACGTACTTTTCGATTTGAGCCAGGAGCAGGGGGCGGTGGCGGACATTGGCATCCGGTGCCAGGGCCGGGCGCATTTCGATGAGTTCCACTTCTTTGCCTTCCTGGCCGAGGTGGATGGCACATTCGCAGCCTGCCAGGCCGCCGCCGAAGACGATGACGTGATTCCCGACTTTGGCTTTTTCTTTATAGTATTGGTTCACGATGATGACGTTGTCGCCGTCCAAGCCTTTGATCGGCGGGACGAGGGGACGTGACCCGGCGGCGATGATCAGGGCCTGCGGCTTTTCTTTGGCAGCGTATGCCGGCGTTACTTCCGTATTCAGGCGGATTTCGACACCGGCCTGGCGGGCCAGGCGTTCATAAGTTTTTCCCAATTCATACATTTCCCGTTTGAAAGGGATGGCTTGTTCGCTTTTCAGGATGCCGCCGACTTCGCTTTCTTTTTCACAGAGGATGACGTGATGACCGCGGCGGGCTGCCGTATAGGCTGCATACAATCCACCAGGGCCGGCGCCGGCGACGAGGACTTTCTTTTTGACCGGTGCCGGCTGGATTTCCGTCCCGTCCAGTTCCCGGCCGATGAGGGGATTGACGGTGCAGCGGCGCGTGGCAGTCGCCGCCCGTTCAGCCATACAGGTGAAACAGCGCAGGCAGTGGACGATGTCGGCATCCCGGCCTTCCATGATTTTCTGCGGCGTTTCGGGATCGGCCAGCAGCTGCCGGGCCATGTAGACGATGTCGGCTTTCCCCGAAGCGATGATGTCTTCCATCATGGCCGGGTCGGTCAGGCCGCCGATAGTCGCTACGGGCTTGCTGACGTGCTTCTTGATTTCCGCAGCTAAATAGACGTTGCGCCCATGGGCTTCAAACATCGAAGGGTGAGTGATGCCAAAGGTTTTCTGATACGTACCGGCCGATACATGGATGATATCGGCGTAGGCTTCGATGGCCTGGGCAATCTGGATGCCTTCTTCCAGGTCGTAGCCGCCTTCAGTGAATTCGGCGCCGCTCATGCGGAATTCGATGGGGAAAAAGGGGCCGACAGCGGCGCGGACCGATTGCAGGACTTCGATGGCGAAACGGACGCGGTTTTCCAGGGAGCCGCCGTATCGGTCGCTGCGATGGTTGAACAAGGGCGAGAGGAATTGGTTGATGAGCCAGCCGTGGCCGCCGTGAATCATGACCATTTCAAAACCGGCACGTTTGGCCAGGCCCGCAGCGTGACCATAGGCTTTCACGATATCGTCGATCAGTTCCTGGGTCAGGGCTTTGACCGGGACGCCATCAGGGCGCATCCCTTCACTGGGACCCCACTGGCAGAGCCCGTGCTGACGGCTTTTGTCGGTCATATAGGTTCCGGCGAATTGGCCCGAATGGGATAATTCCAGCGAAGGGATGGCGCCGTGGCGGCGGATGGCATCGGCCGTGTAGGTCGCTGCGGCCAGGGAATTGAGAATCGATTCGTCCAGGTGGTAGGCGTGAGAGCCGTCGGTCTGGGGATGGACCATCAATTCGGAAACCGTGACGGCAGCGGCACCGCCTTTGGCGCGCAATTCGTAAAAGGCTGTCGATTTCGGGCCGATACAGCCGTCGTTGGTAATGTCCGTGCCACCCATGGGGGCCGAAAAGATACGGTTGCGGAAGGTCGTGCGGCCAATGGTGATGGGACTGGATACGTGCGGGAATTTTCGAGTCATGAGGAACCTCCTGTAATCAGCGTGATAGTGTCTCTGTATTTCTCCTCTACAGTATCATAAAAAAAGAGCTGCCGTCCATCAAAGGAACGACAGCAGGTGTCAACGATTTGTTGCTATAGTTGCAGATGCGAGGTCAGGGCCGCGATGATTTTCTGGAATAAGGAATCATCGCGCTTTTCTTTTTTACAGACAAAGAAGATGCGCCACGGCGTCCCTTCCGTGATGGGGACGTAACGGAGCGGCGGAGGGGCGGCATGGATGTTCACGTCGATGCCGATGCCGACGCGTTCCTGACAGAAGTGATAGATGAGGCGGCTCTCCATGGTCTTGACGACGAACTGCGGCGTAAAGCCGAAATCGGCACAGCGCCTGACGATGCTATGGAATAAGGAGAAATGCTCGTTCAGGCCGACGAGGGGCTGCCCTTTCAGGTCTTCAATAGTGATGGACGGCCGGTCATAAAAAGGATGGTCCTCATAGACGACGGCTTCGATGCCAGTGCGATAGATTTCCTGCTGGAAAAAGGCATCTGACCGGATCGGGCCGATACAGAAGCCGCAGGACAAGCTGTCTTCGGCAATGAGCTGGACAATCTTTTCATTGAAATCCTCGACCCATTCCAGGGACTTGTCCGGATGGCGGGCCATGACGCCTTTCAAGACATGGATGGAGAGAATATTCAGGACGCCGCAGGAGAAACCGATATGCAGGCCTGCTTTTTTCCGCTTCAACGCCTGCATCCCCAGCTGCAGGTCCAGAAGCTGGCGGGTCAGTTCCTGCGTGTGCTCGTAAAAATACCGGCCTTCCGGCGTCGCTTCCATGCCCTTGCGGCTGCGGATAAAAAGGGCCGTCTGCATTTCTCCTTCTAAAGCACTGATGACCCGGCTCACGCCCTGCGGCGTCATGCACAGGTCCTTGGCCGCCTGGTGGATGCTCTTTTTTTCAAAGACCCGCTGAAAGCAGCGGATGGCATGGCTGTCCATGGTGTAGCTCCTTATTGTTTGGCATACCACTGGAACAAGGCCTGGGTCCCGCAGTTTTCCATGCCTTGGTCGGCCAGCTGGTCGTAGAGTTTTTTGGCTAAGCGCAGTCCTGGCAGGTCCAGTCCCATTTCGTCTGCCGATTCGATGGCGATGCGCATGTCTTTGAGGAAGTGTTTGATGTAAAAGCCTGGTTTCGTATCGCCTTGCAGCATGCGCGGTGCCAGATTCGTCAGGGACCAGGAGCCGGCGGCTCCGGCGGAAAGGGTGGCGATGACTTTTTCCGGGTCGAGGCCGCTTTTTTTCGCGTAGGCCATGGCTTCGCAGACACCCATCATGTTCGAGGCGATGGCGATTTGGTTGCTCATCTTGGCATACTGGCCGCTGCCGGCCGGGCCGAAATAGGTCAGGGTCTGGCCCATAGCCGAGAAAATAGGCTTCATGGCTTCAAAGGCCGCTTCTTCGCCGCCGGCCATGATGGCCAGTGTCCCTTGACGGGCACCGATGTCGCCACCGGAAACGGGCGCATCCAAGGCTTCGATGCCCTGTTTTTTGGCCTGGGCGTAGATGCGCTTGGCCAGGGCAGGACTGGACGTGGTCATGTCGATGACGAAACCGCCCTGTTTGCCGCGAAAGATGCCCTGGTCACCGAAATAGACGGCTTCCACGTCTTGGGGATAACCGACCATGGTCATGACGACGTCCGATTGGGCGGCTAATTCTGCCTGTGAATCGAACCAGCGGCAGCCTTCCTGGATGAGCTTTTCGGCCTTGACTTTCGTCCGCGTGTTGATGTTGACGGGATAGCCAGCTTTCTGTAAATTCCGGATCATGCCGCTGCCCATGACACCGGTCCCGATGAATCCGATACCTTGTATATTCATGATGATGCCTCCTCTTTGTTTTCTTCCATTATATCATGGTATAATGGAGAAAACGACTTTTCAATCAAAGGGGAGATGTTTATGTCACTAAATCGCTTGCGGGACTTGTTCCAGGCCGGGAAAGGGGCTATCGGGACCTTTGTCAGCATGGGCAATGAGTCCCTCGTCGAATGTCTGGGCTATACGGGCCTGGATTTCGTCATCATCGACACGGAGCACGGGCCTTTCGACACGGAGACGATGATGAATCTCATTCGGGCGGCGGAACTCGTCGGCCTGGTGCCGGTCGTGCGCATTGCCAATGTGGACCACAAGGAGATACAGCGGGCCGCTGACTGCGGGGCCCAAGGGCTCATCGTGCCCTGCCTGCGCGACGTGGTGGACTTCCAGAAGACTGTCGCCCTGGCCAAGTATGCACCTGTCGGACAGCGGGGTTTCATCAAAGGACGGGGGACTGGCTTTGGCCAGCTGCCCTGGGCGGCGACGGATACGCTGGAAGCATACTATGCCAACAGCAATGACCGGCTCATGGTCATTCCCCAGTGTGAAACGAAAGAAGCCTTGGAGCATATCGAGGACATCGCCGCCATGGAAGGCATTGACGGCATCTTCATCGGCCCCTTTGACTTATCGACGTCCATGGACTTGCCAGGTCAATTTACGCATCCCGATTTCCTGGCGGCGAAAGCGCGCATCCTCCAGGCCTGCCAGCAGGTGAAGAAGCCTTGCTATATCTTTACGACGAAGGCGGAAGAAGCGGCAGCCTGCCTGGACGACGGCTATGCCGGTGTCGCTCATGAACTTGATTTCGACATCCTCATCGAGGCCTATCGCCATGTCGTAACCGATATTCGTTCTTTTCAAGGAAAAAGATATTGACAAAGAACGGATTGCCTGTTATACTTAGCCTACAATCGAATCGCGAAGGGGAGTAACCTCTCGTCAGTTGTCATCAACATCGTGCCGTCATTGACCGGCTGGTGGCAGCGTTGCTATCGCAATGGGTGAGACTTTCGCATGATACCAGTTTTGCTGATACCATGCGGAAGTCTCTTTTATTTTTCAGAGAAAGAGGTATATTATGGAAATCGTATCGATGCAATTTTTCATGGCTTTAGGCTCTATCATTTTACTGGACATCCTCCTCGGCGGCGATAATGCCGTCGTCATCGCCATGGCGGCCAATAAGCTGCCGACCAATCTGCGCCGCAAAGCCATCCTCATCGGGACCGGCGGCGCTGTCGTCATCCGTCTGGTCATGACCCTCATCGCCGTCTGGCTGTTGACGATTCCCTTTTTACAGGCCTTAGGCGGCCTCATCCTGCTGCCCATTGCTGTGAAATTGCTCATTCCGGAAGAACACGATGAGAACGTGACGGCTTCAGACAGCCTCATGGGAGCCATCAAGACCATCATCATCGCCGACGCAGCCATGGGCGTCGACAACGTCCTGGCCATCGCCGGGGCTTCGCACGGCAGCTTTCTCCTCGTCGCTTGCGGCTTCCTCATCAGCATCCCCATCATCGTCGGCGGCAGTACGGTCATCGGCAAGCTCATGGACCGCTTCCCGGTCATCCTCTATGCCGGCGCCGGGTTGCTGGGCTGGACAGCTGGTTCCATGATCGGCCACGATAAAATCTTGGGGACCCTGATGCAGCAAATGGCTGGTGCCTGGGCACCCATGACCCTTCAGGCCGTACTAGCTGCCGGCGTCATCGCCATCGGCCTGTGGATGAGCCGGAAAAGCGTCGTGCAGTAATAAAAAGGCACTGTCGCATGAAGACAGTGCTTTTTTAGCAGTCAGCAGTTAGCGAATGGTTTTAAATTTAAAGGGTTTCTCTGTAAACTACAAACTCTGTGATACTAACTATAAAGTAAAAGTGACTACGCATGATGACATATGCTACAATGTAAATTGGCTGGCATGGCTTTGCCTGCTGGCTAATTTATGTTGAAGGGGATAAGCATATGAGACAACGATTATTTCGTATCATTTTAAGCCTGGCCTTTTCCATGATGACTGTGGTGACAGGGATGGCCAGTGAACCGGGACAGGGAACGGAGACAGACAAAAAGGTGCTGACTGTAAGATTGTTCCGCTATGTTCCTGATATTAAGGCCTTTGAAACGGCTTTGACTGCGCAATGGAAGAATATTGAACCCGATGTGACATTGCGTTTCGTCGATTGGGATTGCTATTTTGAAGAGCCGAAAAGTGATGTTTTTGTCTTCGACGGCCTTTATGCGCCGCAATATATAGAAAAAGGGCTGCTTTATCCCTTAGGAGAAACCATTCCAGCCCGCTCTGCCTATCCGGACTGGACGTTAGAACAGGGGTACTCTCAGGGAACGTATTACGGCATCCCGCAGATGGTCTGCATGGATACGCTGTTTTACCACAAAGAGGATCATGCCGTATCCCGTGTCCAGACGATGCAACAGCTTTATGAAGCCATCGGTCCACGGAAGACCCAGGCATTACTTCCCGGACGGAACGAAGGTGTCATCGCTGATTTCAGCTTAAATAATGAAATGAAGTACTATAATATTCTTCAGGACCATACAGGAAAGGTCGTTCCGGTACAGGCCATGGGAGACGTTCAAGCGGATGCCATGCAGTATTTGAAAGAATTGTACGCGATGACGGGCACCGCGACGGGCCGTTATGACGATGGCAATGAATTTACGCGGGCTGAATGGTTTGCTCAGGGCCATGGCCGGGCGTTGTATGCCTATCCGGAAGCGATGAGTGCCATCGTCCGCTTCGGACAGGGGGATGATACAGACGTCAAGGCCATTTCCAGCTGTGAACATCCCGATGTGGCGACGGCCTATGTCGATTACGTCAGCATCTCTTCCCAGATTCCCGCAAATAAGGTGGAACCGGCTAAAAAATTAGTGGCCTTATTGACTTCTAAGCCTTTCATGATGGCCGCCCTGAAACCGGCTTCAAAAGAAGGCGTACCGCAGTATCTCTTAGCGGCTCGTCGGGACGTCATGCAGGAATTGGCTGCGTCGGACCCGAATTATCAGAAGTTGTACCGGCATTTATATCGTGCCAAATCGTGGCATGTCATGACGGGAACAAAAGATTTTGCCGCATGGGAAGCTAAAGTCGGGCCGGATATCGAAAAAGGGTTGAACAATCAGTAAAGGGAGGGAACGCATATGCTTACCGAAGAGGAAATCATCACTTTATTACGGCAAGACGTCGTACCGTCATTAGGTTGTACAGAGCCGGTTTGTGTGGCGTTATGTGCTGCACAGGCGGCTTTGGATTTATCGGAATCAGTGCAGTCCATAACAGTCCAGGTCAACGCCGGGATTTACAAAAACGGCAAATCAGCCGGGATTCCCCATTGTCTTCATGTCGGTCTACCCTATGCAGCGGCTCTAGGGGCAGTCCTTAAAAATCCAGATGCCGGACTGGAATTATTGGATGCCGTTACGGAAGAAACGGTTAGACAGGCAGAAAGGCTGGTCAATCAGGGACGCGTTTCAGTCAGCCTGGCAGAGGGGGAAAACCGGTTATATGTCAAATGTGTCGTCCATACGGCTGGCGGCGATGGTGTCTGTATTATTCGGGATGCTCATACGCATATCGTCTATTGGAAAACGCAGGGGAAAGTGCGCCTGAATCAAAAGGATATTCTTTCATCCAGTAGCAGTGAACAGCCCATCGAAGTCCTGAAACAGATGAGCATTGCCGAAATCCGTGCTGCCGTTGATGCGCTTCCCCTGGCGGATCTTGCATTTCTGCAAGATGGCGTCACGATGAATGAAACCTTGGCGGCTTATACGGAAACCCATCAGGCCGGCGTCGGGCTGGCTGCGGCTTTGCGGCAGGAAGTCGGGAATTCACGCCTTTCCAGAGACGTGTTGAACCGGATTATCCTGAAAGTGACATCAGCCGCCGAAAGCCGTCTCGATGGCTGTCCCCTTCCGACGATGAGCAGTTCCGGTGCAGGGACGAAAGGACTCGTCGTCATTTTGCCTATCGCTGAAATGGCCAGGGCTATCGGTGCCTCTCTGGAACGAACTTTACGGGCTCTGGCTTTGGGTCATCTCATCAACCGCTATATCAATGCTTATGTGGGAAAATTATCGCCCATGTGTTCCTGCGTCATGGCTTCATCGACGGCGGCAGCAGCGGCCATGACCTACCTCTTAGGGGGAACGGATGCACAAATCGGCTTTGCTGTCCGCAATATGACAGGGACCGTTACTGGCATGATTTGCGATGGCGGGAAAGTCGGCTGCGCCTTAAAAGTCGCAACGGGATCGACTGCGGCTGTCCTCAGTGCCTTTACGGCTATCCACGATGCGCCGCTGCGTGTAACTGATGGTATCTGTGCGGCGGCACCGGAAGACTGTATCCGCCATATGGCCCGTATTGGTAATCAAGGTATGGCTCATACCGATGCAGAAATCCTCCATATCATGGAGAATCCGTCTCAGATTTGAAAGAACTGCACGAAGGTATAGCCTAAATGGAGGCCGTACAGCATGAGGACCGTGCCGCAGAGAACGTTGATGGCGCGCAGGATGCGGGGCGTAATGGCGTGGCGGAAGGCAGCGACGCAGCCCGTGAGCGAGAGGAACCACAGGCCTGATGCCAGGAGGACGCCGGTCAGGAAGGTCGTGGCTTCGGCGGCAGGCAGGGTGATGCGGAAGGCGCCGAGGAGCATCGTACCGTCTAAAATGGCCTGAGGATTCATCCAGGTGACGATACAGGCTTTGGAAACGGTCTGGCCCAGAGAGACCGGCTGACCTTTAAGGGTCAGCGCATGCTCTTCCGCAAAGCCGTATCGGCTGGCGTCCTCATCAATCCCGGCGATATCTATTCCAGCCGCCACACCCAGTCTCTGCGCCTGTCCTATGCCTATACGACGCCGGAAGAATTCCGCCAGGCTGTCAGTCAGCTGGCTGTGGTTGTCCGTTCGCTGGAAGGATGAAGGATACCGTGAAGCCTTCATACATGTACGAGGCGCGCTGGCCCTGGGGGATGATTTCCGGGGCATTTTTCGTTTTGTCGCCAGGGCGGACGCGGCCCCGTTCGTAAACCACATGGCCTTGTTCGTCTGTCAGCGCTTGTTGGGGCCACTTGGGGCTCGACGAAGTGTCCAGTGTGTATGTCATGGCCGGCGAGATGCCACATGGCCGCCTGATTTTATGATAAATATTGAATTTCAGTGTCATTGTATCACAGCCGGGGACAGGATATAAGAATATGAATTAATTTGTCAGCAAATTATTATCAAGCGAACATAATATACCATAGCTTGCAGTTTTACTGAAAAATCCGTATACTCTAATTAGTGGCTAGTGGCTAGTGGCTAGTGGCTAGTGGCTAGTGGCTAGTGGCTAGTGGCTAACTAATTGATAAAAAAGGGGGATTATATATATGAAATTATTGGAACATGCCGTCATCGCCGGGATGCCCGTGCGCAATCGCATCCTCCGCAGTGCGACGTGGGAAGCCTGGGCCGATGCCAAGGGATATATGTCGGAAAAACAGTATCGCATCTATGACCAGCTGGCCAAGAACGAAGTAGGTCTGATCTGTACGGGCTATGCCCGCGTCGATGGGGAAGACCGGCCCAATGCCGGCATGATGGGCATTTACGACGATGCCTTTATCCCGCAGTATCAGGAGTTAACCCGGCGCGTTCATGCCTATGGGGCGAAGATCATGATGCAGATCGCCTATGGCGGGACCAAGACGACCTTTGAGCGGGAAGGGCGGACTATCTTTTCGCCGTCAGCCGTGCCGGAACGAAAGACCGGGACTGTCGGCGTCGCCATGAGTCCGGCCGATATCCAGCACCTCATCGGCGAATATGCCCAGGCGGCCAAGCGCGTCCGCGACAGCGGATTCGATGCTGTCGAAATCCACGGCGGCCATTCGTACCTGCTCAATCAGTTCCTCAGTCCCTATTACAACCGGCGCAGCGATGCCTATGGCGGTTCGCCGGCCAATCGCTACCGTATCGTCGGCGATATCATCGCGGCTATCCGTCAGGCAGCAGGCCCGCATTTCCCCATCTGGATCAAGATTACCTGTTCCGATTTCTTTGAAGGCGGCCTGACCTTTGAAGATTCGCTGGATATCTGTCGGCGGTTGCAGCAGTCTGGCATCGACGCCATCGAAGTGAGCGGCAATATCCACGGCAAGGCCCAGCAGGAAATCGGCCTGGAATGGGATGGCCACGTCATCCGCGACGGCGGATATTTCCTCGATTATGCTAAAGACATAGCCGATGCCGTCCGCGTCCCTGTCTACGTCACGGGTGGCTTCAAGGACCCGCGGCAGATGGAAACGGCCTTGAAGACGTCGAAATTGGCCGGTATCGGCCTGAGCCGGCCCTTATTATCGGAACCGGGTTTGGTCCGCCGCTGGAACCAGGGCGATTTGCGGCCGGCCCGCTGTGTCCACTGCTCGAAATGCCGGACGCCGGAAGGCAACTACTGTACGGTCTTTGCCGCCATCGATGCCAAGAAAGGGGCGAAATAAATGAAATTCTTCATTGCTTCAGATATCCACGGCTCGGCTTATTACTGCCGCCGTATGCTCGACGCCTGGAAGCGGGAAGGGGCTGACCGCCTGGTCCTGCTCGGCGATATCCTCTATCACGGACCGCGCAACAACCTGCCCAAGGACTATGCGCCGAAGGAAGTCTTTGCCATGCTCAACGCAGTCAAAGAGGCCATCCTCTGTATCCGCGGGAACTGTGATGCCGACGTGGACCAGATGGTCCTGGAATTTCCCATCATGGGCACCTATGCCATTCTGACCCAGGGCAGCCGCCTCGTCTATGCGACTCATGGCGACCGCTACAACTTGGAATCCCTGCCGCCCATGCAGCCTGGCGACATCCTGCCACGGCCATACGCACGTCCCGGTCTGGCAGCCCTTCGGCCAGGATAACTATTACTTAAATCCCGGCTCGACGTCGCTTCCTAAGGAAAACAGCCCGCACAGCTATCTCCTCTGGGACGGGGACACCTTCACCTGGAAGGACATGGACGGCCAGGCTTTTCACCAGCTCGTCTTATAGAGAGCGGGAAGGGCAGGTGTTTGTCTGCTTCATAACGGCGGAATAAGGCAGCCGTCTGCGTCTCTGAGGATACGGGAAAAGCGACGGTGCCAAAGCGGCGGACCGGCATGAGTCCCATGAGGGAGTTCGTCAGGAAACATTCGTTGAAAGTTCGGATATCTTCCGGATACAAGGGCTTTTCGATGACATCATAGCATTGACAGAGATAAGACCGGATGATGCCTGGCAATAATCCGGCTTCGACGGGCGGCGTATAGAGCCGCCCGTTTTTGATGAAAAAGAGATTGCTGACAGCGCCTTCTGTCAATTGGCCCTGCATATTGCAGAAAATCGGTTCGTCAATACCTTCGGCCCGGGCCTGCCGTTTGGCTAAGATCGAGTCGCCATAATTAAAGGTCTTATGCCGTACCAGTGGGGACGTTTCATTGCGGCGGATGGACGACAGGGCGATGACATAACCTGGACGGTCGGCCATAAA
>OBJO01000754.1_pt1 | contig 13076 bp, 10 predicted proteins | sample 1481741 | NCBI WGS metagenome assembly OBJO01 (sample SAMN06140803, study PRJEB22556) | human gut metagenome | host: Homo sapiens | place: China: Beijing | collected 2014 | reverse complement strand
GGAGCGCGTCTACTCCCCCGAAGGATTAAGTTGTACGCTGGCTGCGAATCCGGGCGGCTTCGGCGGAAAAACCGGGCTGTATGAGGTGGGCGTACCCATCAAGTGCGCCACAAAAACCGGTTACCAGTTGGCACAGGTCGGTGACAGCATCGACCTGAACTACGCCACAGTCAACAGTCGGCGCGGACGGGTTGGTAAAGAGATTGCGCATACACTTACAACGGGCTGCCAACAAGGCACTGTTGAAGTTCGCCCGGTCAAAAATCCCATCAAGTCCGACCTTGCCCGCAACACCGAACGCACCGGTAAGCCTGGCGCACCCATGCATACACTTACCACAAAAGACCGGCACGGCGTTCTGTGTGAGGGGCGCATCCGCCGCCTGACACCGCGTGAATGCCTGCGGCTGCAGGGCTGGACAGATGACCGCATCGACACGGTGCTGGCTATCCAGAGCGATAACCAAGCCTACAAACAGGCTGGCAACGGCGTGACGGTCCATGTGGTGGAAGCCATCGGCCGCCGCATTGCCAAGATGGATGCAGAACTGCGGGGTGAGGCTCTTGCCCCTTGATTTCCGCGACCAGTATTTTGGCTGTGAAATTGAACTGACCGGGATAAACCGCGCGACGGCAGCCCATGCGCTGGCCGACCTGTTTGGCACCCGTGCCGAGCATTCCGGCGGTAGCTACGATGCCTACAGGGTCAAAGATTTGGACGGTAAAGAATGGAAAATCGTCCGGGACGGCAGCATCCATCCCGAATGCCGCAGGCGGTCTGTTCTTATTGGGGAGACCTACAAGGTTGAACTGAACTCTCCGAAACTCGAATATGGCGAGATGGAAAAGCTGCAGGAGGTTGTCCGTTCCTTACGCCACGCAGGCGGCATCGTAAACGACAGCTGCGGAATGCATGTCCACGTGGATGCAAGCAAGCACACACCGCAAAGCCTCAAAAATGTGCTGTCCATCATGTATTCCAAGGAGGACATTCTGTTTGCAGCCTTGAAAGTAAACCCCAGTCGAATCGCCAGCTACTGCCAGCCGGTGGATGAGCCGATTCTGGAAGAAATCCGCAAGCTGCCCAGCGGTGCGAGTATGGATCAACTGAAAGACCGCTGGTATCGCGGGCGGGATGGGAGTGATTATCACTACCATTCGTCACGGTACAGGGCTTGCAATATGCATTCTGTATTCTATCACGGTACGGTCGAATGGCGGTTGTTCAACTCCACCCTGCACGCGGGCGAGGTCAAAGCCAATATTATTTTAGCTATGGCAATTTCCGCACAGGCAATTAGCCAGAAGTACACGCAGTTCCGAAAAACACCCATCGGGGATAACCCGGCGTTCACCTTCCGCACCTTTCTGCTGCGGCTGGGGCTGATTGGTCCTGAGTACAAAAATGTGCGTATGCACCTGCTGAAGAACCTGCCCGGTGACAAGGCGTGGCGGCATGATAAATCCCAGTACCCCAGCAACCAACCAAGACCCCGCACAGGCGAGGCCAGATAGGAGAAAAAATGTCGAAAAAAGAATATTTTGCCTATGGTTCCAATCTAAATTTTGAGCAGATGGCCTACCGCTGCCCGGAGGCAACGGCAGTCGGCACCGCCAAGCTGGACGGCTATGAGCTGGCATTCCGGCGTGGCTACCTGACGGTCCTGCCCAAAGAAGGAGCAAGCGTCGAAGGGCTGATCTGGTCTATCACCGACCACGACGAATCACAGCTTGACTGTTACGAGGGTTACCCGACATTCTATGACAAGGAGACCATGACGGTCACGGATGCAGACGGCACGCCGCACAAAATCATGGTTTACACGATGAATGCGCCGTACCGCGACCAGTTGCTCCCGGTCAGCAGCCGCTACAATGCGGTTGTTTTGCAGGGGTGTCTGGATGCGGGCATCTCTCCGCAGCAGTTCTATGATGCTGACGAAAAATACAGAAAAGCCTACAAGGCCAGAGCCGCGCCGGTCCCTAAGAAACACGCTCCCGAACGCTAACCAAGCCCGCTGCACCGCGCAGCGGGCTTTTTCTTTTGCAACAAAAGGAGAACCAGTATGAAAAACAAACACAGAATAAAGCAGTGCTTGTCGCTGCTGCTGGCGGGCGCACTGACGTTTACCAATGTTGGCGCAGCGCTGCCCGCTTTTGCAGAGGATGCCCCTGCCACGCCGGAGAATGCCGAAGCGGTCACCCCCGAAACTGCCGAAGCGGACACCATGGCACCAAACCTTGTGCAGATTACCGAGAATCTTTACGACGATTTGCCGGACGCGCCTACCGGCAGTTACCTTGGCAGCATGGGTCTGCCCATGGCAACCGGCGAGACAAAAATCGGTATCTCCGCGTGGGTTTCTGACCTGTATGACGGCGTAGATGCCCATATGGATGCCGATGCGCTGAACGCAGATGAGAACACGGTCACAATCGGCAAAACTCCCGGTACAGACTATGCCATTGTTCCGCTGCTGGCGCAGGTCGAATACCCGGCAGACGGTGCGGTATCTGAAATCATACTGCCGGACGGTGTAGATCTTTTAAGCTACCGCTCCACCGATTATGAGCCTATCCCGGCAGACGAGCAGGAGCAGACTGAAATCCTGCACCATACATACTCGGAGCAGTCGGCGGCAGCAACCGGCCTGTATGTGAAAGCCTCTGCCGATTTTACGGCGCAGCTGGTCTATACGGATTCGGACGGCAATTCGCAGTCAAAATCTATCCATGTACAGATCAGCGAGGATGCTGCACCCACACAGATGTATGCCGACACCGGCGATGACAGTATTGCCGCCTATGCTGCAGGACCGACTCCGCCGTATGCCACCGGCAAAATCACAAGCATTGCCAAGGAGGGCGGCACATGGCTGATTTGGTTCAACGGTCAGGAAGCCTACTGCTGCAGCCACGGCCTGAACGGCCAGCCCAAGGGCTGCCCCACCTACAGCTTCTCTCATGTGTCCCGCCTTGAACCCGGCCAGTATACGCCGGGCAACCACTATGCAAACCAGGTCAACATCTGGGGTGGTCTTGGCCAGCTGAGTCTGGGTATGCTGGATGACCGTCCTGTTGTGGCAAGCCTTGAAGATGATTCTGAAGGCTGTGAAGAACAGCCGGACATCCTTGGCAGTCTTTACGATGAAACCCAGCAGTGGATCATGGAAAACTATCCTGACAGCTACGCAGCGCAGACCTATATTGCTGCTGCAGAAGAACTGGTAAACGGTACAGAGGCGCAGTCCGGGGAAAATGGCTACTACACCTACATCTATAACCCGCCCGCAGGGTATGCGTGGCAGGTTGTGGCGCTGGTTGGTGAGGAAATTGCGGGCGGCACTGAGATCCCGGATGTGCCGACTGCTCCGGAACCGAAGTATTATTCTGCTGCGTGGACGGCTCCCGCCCAGACTGCCGGCGGCAGCTTTGATCTGACATTCACTGTCAACACCGACAAGGTTCAGCTGAACACGCTGGAAAAGGTGGACGGCGCGGTCATTACCGTTACGCCCAGCCAGACCGGCGGCAGCGTGGACGGCGGCAGCTGGCAGATGACCCCTGCCGGGGCACAAACCATTACCACAAGCGGTCACACACAGGATGACAGTTTTCACGTCAGCGGCGGTGACGGTTCTGCCACATGGACGGTTCACTACGAGGTGTCCAAAACCAGCACCAGTACGCTCAGCGGGCAGGAAGGACCGTTCGCCAGCCAAGCCGAAGCGGATGCCGCTGCCGAAGCCGCCAAGAATGCAGCCATCGGGCAGCTGCAGAACGAAGCGCAGGGCATGGTGGATGCCGCTATCGCCTCGGCACGGGCGCAGCTTGCGAACATCACCTTTGCATACGATGAAATCACTATCCCGCATGGCTTTGATTCTACACCCGGTGCGCTGGGCAGCCACCAGATTATTACGGTTCCTGCCAACAGTTCGAACGATTACCCGATGAAAAACGATGAATGGTCGGTAAAAGTCAGCATTGACAAAATCGACAGTGAAACCAAGCAGCGCATCAAGGGCGATGCCGAGTTTAAGATTTTTGCGTGGGACACCGTAAAGCAGCGGTATATTCCGGCTGGCGGGTATAACCAATACAAGGTTGAACGTCAGGCGGACGGCACCTACAAGGTTATAAACCATAGCAGCTATGCCAACGGCTCGGATAATCTTTACTACACTCAGCGCAACGAGGGCAAATTTGTCATCGTAGAGAGCCGCGCACCCAGCGGGTATTACGGCGATTGGACGGATGTAACAAAACCCGGCGCGGCAGACTCTGTGCTGGGCAAGCGGGCGTATGCCTTTGAAATCACGAAAGCGTTGGACGGTCAGACGATTTGGCTGGGCAACGCCGATTATAACGCCGACATTACCACGGACAACAGCGGCGGTACGCTCATCGACACCGGCGAGGGTGTGGTCACCATCACCTTTGGCAGCCGCAAGGCAGATAAGACCTACGCCACAGACCCCACCGGCATTGCCAACAACGAAGATTCCTACACCATGCACGCCAATGCCGACAAGATGCAGAACGACCGTGTCCTCGGCAATATTCTGCTGACGAAAGTGGATCTGGACGCCGCGCAGTATCTGGCTGCGGACAGCAACGGAGATACTACGCTGGAAGGTGCTGTGTACGATCTGTACGCCGCTGACACGATTGAACACCCGGACGGTGTTTCGGGTGTCGTAGATTATTCAAAAACCACCGATGCCAGCGGCGCACCCCTTTGGCACACCACTGTCCTTACCAACGGCGGCTGGGATACCGATTACCTGCCCATTTTGCAGAAAGACCGGCTTGTGGCTTCCGCCCAAATCAAGGACGGCAAGCTGGCTTTTGCCAACCTGTACATGGGCAGATATTACCTTGTCGAACGCGCCACAGGGCTTGTTCTGCCGATTGACGGAAACGGCAAGCTGTATGTTACCGGGAAGTATCCGCAGCTAAATAAGAAGCTGGAACGCACAGGCAAGTACAGCAGCCTTGCCACCAAGGGCGGCGAGTACACCGACTACATCTACAAAAACCAGTATTCCGCCGTAGCCGAGAGCCGCAAGCTGGACGGCAGCAAGGCATGGGATGGGTATTACTTGTCCTACGCCAAAGGGTATCTCTGCGATGAGGTCAACCACTACAAAACGCTGACCTATGCCGACGAGTCCACCTACCACATCCACACCGAGCAGGAAAGTCAAGACGAAGTCCTCAAATCCGGCTTTAGTTTGCAGAAGTTGGTATCCACCACCGGTCAGCCAAGCCCTGCACTGAAATTGGAAGGCGCGGGCTTTACGGTTTACCGCATTTCCAAGTTAAGCAAGGCGGCGCAGTTCAAACAAAATTCCGACGGCAGCTACGATACCGCCAGCATCCTGTCCGCCTACCGCAAAGACAATTACGATAACGCAACACTAAAATACGATTTCCGCGCCGAGGGGCAAGCCATCGCCAATATGTTCGAGAGCAGCACCGATACGGTCAACGCCTATAACGCGACCTTGACCGCAGACGGCGACTACGCCAACGGCAGGGGCAACGGCTGGATGCCTACGGATCAGCCCGCCGAGTATAGGCTGGGAGAGATGTTCACGAACGATGAGGGCATCTTCCGCGTTGAAGGCTTGCCCTATGGGCAATACCTTGTCGTGGAAACAACCATCCCCAAGGATGTGTTCCAGTGTGATCCGTTCATCGTGACAGTGGACGCCAACAGCCCGCAGAGTCGATTTACGGTTCCGGCTGGCAGTGTTACCACCGCCAGCAACGATTATATGACTTTTAATGTGCTGGACGAGGAATTGGAGGGCTATTTACAGCTTATCAAGACCGACACAGAAACCGGCAAGGCGGTCAAAATTGGCAACACAGCCTTTGCGCTGTATCGGCTGGACGAAAAAGACCGCAAGACCCGCATTTCCATGATCGACCCCGCCAGCGGCAGCGCCACCAAGAAAACGGATGTGTTCTACACCGATGCCGAAGGCCTTATGAAAACACCCGAAAAACTGCCGCTGGGCAGATACCTGATTGAGGAACTGCAAGGCCCGGAAGGTTATTTCAACGATCCTGCCTACTCGGTGGAGTTTGAAATCAAGTCCGACCGTGTTTGGCAGGTCGTGGGCAATGCTACCAACGACATGGACGAGTATATCGTCACGGAGAAATACTGCAATCACGAAACACTCGGTCAGCTTACCATTCGTAAGCTGGGCAATGTGCTAACCGACTACCAAGAGGGACAGTTCATCTACACGCAGGACAACCTCGCGGGCGCGGTGTACGAAATTCACGCAGACGGAGATATTGCCACGCCCGACTGCCAAGGCACCTACTGGTACAAATCCGGCGATTTGGTGGCAACTGTTACCACCGGCGCGGAGGGGCAGGTGGATGAAGTAACATTCAGCCCCACCCGCACGCAGGCAACCTATGATTTCCTTACTGTCAGCCACAATGGAACCAAGGGTGAGGTGACCGTGACCCTGCCGCTGGGCAAGTACACCATTACCGAGGTTCAAGCGCCGTATGGTTTTGTGCTGACCCAGCAGAGCTACACTGTGAAATTTAGCTGGGACAACCAGAAAAATGACATTGTGCTGGCAAAAACTATTGTCAGCCACGAGCAGGACGGCGACAAGGAATGTTCGTACAGCATTGTGAATGTCAAGGACGCCTCGGATGCCCACAAGAATGGGCAGACACTTGTGTTTGAAAATGCCCGTGTGCTGCCTGTTCCCGAAAAGCCCGGCGATAAAGTCGGCAAAGTCGGTGTAGGCATTTACAAGCAGGATCGCGAGACTCTGACCTATCTGCCCGATGCGGTGTATGAGCTCTACACCGTGGATGACATTTATTCCGCAGACGGTACAAAGCTGCTGGACGCCGGTGCAAAGATGGGCACCAGCAACGCCACCAACGAAAGCGGTTTTACTTGGTTTGATGTGGATGTGCCGATCCGCGGAGAATATTACATTGACCCTGCAGGCCCGCGAAGCACCAGCCACGAGAACAGCGGCAGGTACCGCATTGTGGAAATCACTGCCCCTGCGGGTTACCTGCTGGACAGCACCCCTGTGGATGTAGAGTTCACCTATGAAGGTCAGCAGATTGCATGGCAAATCGTAGATGGTACAAACACCAACCTGCGCACCGGTGTGGACATATCCAAGCAGGATATCACTAACGGCAAGGAACTGCCCGGTGCAAAGCTGGAAATCCGTGATGCAGACGGTAATCTGGTGGAGGGCTGGACTTCCACAAAAACGCCGCACACCGTGCGAGGTCTGGAACTGGAAAAAGAGTACACCCTGACCGAAACCCGCGCCCCGGACGGCTATGCCGAAGCCGAAAGCATCGTGTTTAAGCTGGTGCAGGATGGCAGCGAACAAAGCAATATGGTCTATGTGAAATCCGACGATGATTGGGCAAAACTCAACGATGCCACCGTCATTATGCAGGACGCACCTGTACTTGACATAGACAAAACGGACATTGCGGGTAATCTGCTGCCGGGTGCTACGCTGACGATCCGTGATGCGAATGATGAGGTCGTCGACACTTGGACAACCGACTACAAAACGCATAGTGTTCCCATTTCGGATGAATTTATCAAGCTGTCGGATGGCAACAAGGAGTACATCTACACCCTGACCGAAGATGCAGCCCCGGCCGGCTTTGAAATTGCAAACTCGGTGCAGTTCAAGTTGGAAACCGTTGATGACGGGATTTCTCTTTTCGTCCGCGAAAATGCGGATGCCGAATGGACACGCGCCGACAAGCGGTTAATTCAGATGATAGACGAAGCCACGCCCCGCGAGGACACGCCCACACCGACTCCGGCTCCCACACCGCAGCCGATGCCCGCTGCGACCCCGGAGCCCACTCCTGTTCCCACGCCGGTTATTACGCCGCACAAAGTGCAGACCCTCCCGCAGACTGGAGATGGTTTCCCGCTGCTGGCTATTGTGGTCGTGTCTCTTGCGTCTGCGACAGGTATCGTACTGTTGACCGTCAAGCAGAAAAATGCGCAGAAAGAAACTTCTGATAAGGAGGATGCCGATGAAAGTGCTGATCGTTGAACCCGGCAAGTACCCCCGCGAAGCAGACATTGAGCACACCCTTGAAGCCGAGCAGGCAGTTGTCGGCGGCACCATCGAGGCCGTGTACCCTTGGCGGGATAGCGCCTGTATCGTCTGTAATGACAACGGCATTGCAGAAAACCTGCCGCTGAATCGTATGCTGGGCGACTATGACATTATCCACGGCACATTTTTCGTCTGCGGGCTGACCAGCAACGATTTTACTGACCTTACCCCGCAGCAGATGAAGCGCTACGAGGAACTGTACCACGATCCGCAGCTATTTTTCCTGCTGGGCAAGACCCTGTGTGTGGAACACACCACCCCGGAAGAATATGCCCGCGTTATGGCTCCGCCGCCCAAAACAAAAGAATCCCCGGAGCGCTGATATGAATATCACCATCCTGGCCCGCAGCCCGCCTACGGGCTTTTTCCTTTGTCCGAAATCATCCAACAAGCAAGGAGAAGAACTAATGAACGACATTTTTAAAAATATCGAAACCATGCAGGAAAACGAGCATCCCCGTTTTTACACCGCAGAATCCGTTATGCGCGGGCATCCCGACAAGCTGTGCGACCTCATTGCCGACAGCGTGCTGGACGAGTGCTTAAAACATGACCCCGCCAGCCGCGTGGCCTGTGAGGTAATGGCAACCTACGGACATATCATTGTGGCGGGCGAAATCACGACCAGCGCCAAGCCGGATGTGTTTAACATCGTCCGCGACACCATGCGCGATGTCGGCTATGACCCGAAAGATTATCAGATCGACTGCTACATCCACGACCAAAGCCCCGACATTGCAGGCGCGGTGGAACCCGAATTGGCTGAGGGAGAGGACGAGGACACCCTCGGCGCGGGCGATCAGGGCGTTATGGTCGGTTACGCCTGCAACGAAACGCCCGAATATCTGCCGATGCCTGTGGTTGCCGCCCAGCGCCTTGTGACGCTGCTGGAAATCTCCCGCATGACCGGCGTTATTCCGGACATCGGTCCGGACGGCAAGGTGCAGGTTACGATGGAATACAACGGTGATACGCCTGTGCGCATCACTACGGTGGTCATCTCTGTGCAGCACAAAGAGGATACCGATATTGACAAACTGGCGGATCTGCTGGACGAGTATGTGTTCCCGCTGGCCTTTGACGGTATGCCCGCCGACGATGCGGAAATCATCCTGAACCCCAGCGGTAAATTTGTGCAGGGCGGCCCGGATGCCGATACCGGCTTGACCGGACGCAAGCTCATGGTGGACAGCTACGGTACCTTTGCACCCCACGGCGGCGGTGCATTCAGCGGCAAGGATGCCACCAAGGTAGACCGCAGCGGCGCATATATGGCGCGGTACATTGCCAAAAACATGGTCGCCGCCCATCTTGCCGACCGCTGTCAGGTCACGCTGGCGTATGCCATTGGGCAGGCCGAGCCGGTTATGGTGGATGTGAATACGTTTGGCACCTGTGACGCCTGTGAAGATGATTGTTTGGCTGCCGCCGTGCGTAAGGCGTATGACCTGACCCCGGCTGGCATTATTAAGCAGCTGAACCTGACGAACCCAATCTACAAATATACAGCCGCAGGAGGTCACTTTGGCCGCAAGGATTTCCCGTGGGAAAAGGTCGATAACATGAGCGACTTTATCTCTTACATTCAGTAATGCCCGGCGTAACACAAGAGCAGATTGCCGCCGCCAGACGGATGTCGGCGATTGAATTCTTACAAAAATATCGCCCCAACTCGCTCGTGAAAAGCAGCGCCCGCGGCGAGTACCAGTTGGCCGAGCATGACAGCTTCAAAATCAACGCCGAATCGAGCCTCTGGCACTGGAAAAGCCGGGACATCGGCGGCAAATCCGCACTGAACTACCTGATATATGTGGAAGGCGTGCCGTTTGTCGAGGCCGTCCGGCTTCTATGCGAGGAAAGCCCCGGCTATGTCCCGACCCCGCATGAACAGGTGGAGCGAAAGCGCCCGCCGTTCAGGCTGCCGCCCATAGCAGAAAACTGCGACAGAATCACGCGGTATCTGCTGGGGAGAGGTATCTCTAATGCAGTAATTCAATATTGTATTGAGAGAAAAATTCTGTACGAAAGTGCAGAATACCACAACTGTGTCTTTCTGGGAAAGGACTCGCAGGGTGAGCCGAAATATGCGGCTCTGCGCGGTATCTATGACTACGGCAAGACCTTCAAGCGCGAGGCGCCCGGCAGCAATAAGGCATACGGATTTTGTATCCCGCCGCGCAAAGACAGCAGTACGGTGGCTGTGTTCGAGGCGGCCATTGATGCGATGGCGGAGATGACGCTCTGCGGCAGCATGGCCAACAAATGGCGGCTGTCGCTTGGCGGTATTTCGGCCTCCGAAAAGGAGCCGCCAGCACTGCAGGAATTTTTACAGCAGCACCCGGAAATCAGGACAATAGAGCTGCGGCTCGATAACGACAGTCCGGGCCGTATGGCAAGTGCCCACATTCAGAAAATCTACGCTGACCACTATCAAATGCTGGATCTGCCGCCCTGCCTTGAGGGCGGGGATTACGCAGATGTAGCAAAAAACAACTTGATGGTAAGAACTGCCGCCCATCGGGCCGCAGTCTGCCGATAGGAACATGAAATGAAAATACACATTCGTTCGCCCACCTTGGGCTACAGGAGGAAAAGAAAATGGCTGTATTTCGTGTACAGAAAACGCAAAACTATACCATTATGTCAAATCATCATCTGCGCAACAAGGCCCTCTCGCTCAAGTCGAAGGGCCTTTTATCCTTGATGCTGTCTCTTCCGGAGGATTGGGACTACACCACCCGCGGGCTGGCCTCTATCTGCAAGGAGGGCGTGGATAGTGTCTGCGCCACGGTGCGGGAGCTGGAGGCGGCCGGGTACATTATCCGCCGCCGTGTCCGTGATAAAAACGGCCAGATGCGCGGTATGGAATATACCGTGCTGGAGGAACCACAGCCCCCGCAGCCGGAGCCAGAACAGGCCGAGCCTTCGTGCGCCAAATCAGAACAGGTTAAACCAAAACGGGAAAAACCTGTACAGGCAAATCCTGCACAATTAAATACTAAAGAACAAAAGAAAGAAATAACTAAAAACGTATCTAATCCTATCCGCACGGCAGACGAGCGGGAGCAGTATCGGGATTTGATTCGGGAAAACATTGAGTACGACATTCTGGCAAAGAACAATCCGGCAGATAGGATTCGATTGGATGAGCTGGTGGAACTCATGCTGGACACGGTCTGTTCCAAACGCAGCAGTATCCGTATTGCGGGGGACGAGTTTCCGACAGAGGTAGTGAAGTCCAGATTCCTGAAACTTGAAGCTCAGCATATCCAGTATGTGCTGGACAGCCTGAAAGACAACCCGCCGCATATCCACAATATCAAGAAATACTTACTGGCGGCGCTTTACAATGCGCCGCTGACGATTGAAAACTACTACGCCGCGCAGATCAACCATGATTTGTACGGCAGAAACCGAGGTGATGTGAATTGGAAATGAAGTTTTATTCTCCGCTGACTGCGGAATTTTTCCCAGATGAACCGGACTGGGAGGACGAATCTTACAACGAGTACGAAGGCTATCCAATGGACGGCCATGATCTGCTGCAATACGCAGACGCTGTTGATGAGGCTGTGAAAAAAGACATTGCAGATTTCAACGGCGACCTGATGCAGTATTACCACGAGGACGATTCCGTCCGGCAAAAGGTGGTAAGTGCAGTACCGTCTGTGGAAATTCACGGTAACAAGCTGTGCGGCTGTCTGAACGTGGAACTGCGGGAGTCCTTGAACGAGGGTGAGCAGGCTGTTCTCTGCGACTACATCTCCGGCCAGTACAGTGACGGCTGGGGCGAGGGCTTTGAACAGAGGGATATTCGTGTGGAGGACGGCACGTTGGCTGTGCATTTCTGGCAGGATCACGATTTTGAACTGAAACGCGATGTGCCGGATATGACCGAATTCAACAAACTGCTGAACCGCCCGAAGAAGCCCAAGATGCAGCTGATTGGGCAGGACGGCAACATTTTTGCCATCATGGGTCGAGCCTCGCGCCTGTTGAAAAATGCCGGGCAGAGCGATAAGGCCAAGGAAATGTGCGACAGGGTCACGGCAAGTCAAAGCTACTCCGAAGCACTCAACATCGTTTCCGAGTATGTGGAAACCGAACTGTCGCCTACGCCCGCGCCCAAACATGACCGGGGTGATGCCAGATGAAGAAATACGAAATCACCGACATTGTCCATCCCGACAACCCCAACCTGCACCGCATCCGGGCGGTGATGGATCTGACCGAGGATGTCCTTGCTGGGATGCTCGGCGGCTATGTGGAAAGCTGCGATAACCTCGACCAAGAGGGTCGCGCGTGGATTTCGGAGGATGCCATCGCCTGTGAAAATGCAGTTGTCTGCGGGGATGCAGTCCTTACAGATCACGCCGTTGCAAAGGGCTGCGCCTATGTCGGAAAGAACGCCACCGTGACGGGGGATGCGGCTGTGCAGGACGATGCCATCGTCTGCGGCGGGGTCATTATGGGAAAAAGCTGTGTCTGCGGTTATGCCGTGATTCGGCAGGATGAGCAGACACTGTGCGCACCGACTATTGACGGCAGCGCCCGTGTATATGGCGAAATCTCCGGCAATGTAGTTTGCCGCGGCAATGCCGTTGTTCTGCCCGGCACCAAGCTCGACAACAGGACGCAGGACTGCTTTGTACTCGAAGATGACCGCGTTTCTGTGCAGACAGCCAGCCGGACCCCGCCTCCGAAAGAACCCTGTACCCATGATTTTGAACGATAAGAAAGAAGGATGCCTTTGACGAATACTCCCGAAACGCGCAATATTCTCAACCCCGATTTCCGGATGCCCGAACACTGCGGCGGTGACCGCTGGTCGATCCTGCACGGAGATTCCCTGCAAATTTACTTGTATGTGATAAAGAAGCAATAGAAGTGTAAAAAATTTTGCCGTTCCTATCCGGCACTT
>OBJO01000747.1_pt1 | contig 13166 bp, 5 predicted proteins | sample 1481741 | NCBI WGS metagenome assembly OBJO01 (sample SAMN06140803, study PRJEB22556) | human gut metagenome | host: Homo sapiens | place: China: Beijing | collected 2014 | reverse complement strand
TATGCTGAAAAAAACAAAGATCGTCTGCACCTTAGGCCCCAGTTCCAATACCCCGGAAATTATCGAAAAGATGATTAAAGCCGGCATGAACGTTGCCCGCTTTAATTTCTCCCATGGTTCTCATGAAGAACATAAACAGCGCATCGACATGGTCCGCGCTGCCTCCCAGAAACTGGGTATCCCGGTTGCACTGCTCCTGGACACGAAAGGCCCGGAAATCCGTTTGGGCAAATTTAAGAATGGTTCGATCATGATGGAAGCCGGCAAAGACTTTACCTTGACGGCTCGTGACGTAGAAGGCGATGAAACCATTGCCTCCATGAACTATAAAGAATTACCGCAGGACGTCAAAGCCGGCGACCACATCCTCTTGTCGGACGGCCTGGTCAACTTGGAAGTGGTCAGCGTCGAAGGCGAAGACATCCATACGAAAATCCTCAACAGCGGCAAGATGAGCGACCGCAAACGCGTTGCCGTACCGGGCATCGCCATCAACCTGCCGGCTGTTTCCGATACAGACGCCGACGATATCGAATTTGGCTGCCGTATGAACATGGATTGGATTGCCGCTTCCTTCATCCAGCGCGGCAAAGACGTCCTGACGATCCGCAAGATTTTGGAAAAACACGACAGCCACATGAAGATCATCTCCAAAATCGAATGTCAGGCAGCTGTCAACAACATCGACGACATCATCAAGATGAGCGACGGCATCATGGTCGCCCGCGGTGACCTCGGCGTCGAAGTCCCGGCAGAAGAAGTCCCGATGCTCCAGAAAGTCCTCATCCATAAATGCCAGGCCGCAGGTAAACCGGTCATTACGGCTACGCAGATGCTGGAATCCATGTGCAACAACCCGCGTCCGACCCGTGCTGAAACGAGCGACGTCGCCAATGCCATCCTCGACGGCACCGACGCCATCATGCTCAGCGGCGAAACGGCTGGCGGCCTCTATCCGGTAGAAGCTGTAGAAACCATGGCCCGCGTCGCAACCTTTACGGAAAGCAACTTCACGCCGAAGTCCTATGAAGACGTCGACGCTGAATCGGCTACGACGACAGAATCCATCGGCAAAGCCGTTGTCAAGATCGCCAAAGACCTCCACGCTGCAGCCATCATCGCTTCGACTGAACGCGGCGGCACAGCTTAGATGATTTCTAAATTCCGTCCGGCCTGCCCGATTGTAGCCGTATCGCCGCATGAAGCCATCGTCCGCCGCCTGCAGCTCAACTGGGGCGTCCAGGCTGTCACCGGTAAAGAAGCCAGCGACACCGATGCCGTCGTCGACAATGCTATCTTTGCAGCCCTCGACAACGACCTCATCAAAGCCGGCGACCTCGTCGTCCTCACGGCAGGTGTCCCCGTTGCCAAAGCCGGTTCGACCAATATGATCCGCGTCCAGGTCGTCGGTGACGTCCTCCTCCGCGGTACCGGTATCGGCCGTAACTCGGCTATCGGCAAAGTCTGCATCGCCGAATCGAAAGAAGACCTGGAAAAGAACTTCACCGACGGCTGCATCCTCGTAGTCCGTTCGGCCCGCGCTGATTTCGTCGACTACATGAAACGGGCCAGCGCCATCGTCTCCGAAGAAGCCGGCCTCACCAGCGAATCGGCCATCGTCGCCATCACCCTCGGCATCCCGACCGTCGTCGGCGCTGCCCATGCTGCCGATACCCTGGAAAACGGCGAAGTCGTCACCGTAGACGCCAGCCGCGGCACTATCTTCCGTGGCGAAGCCAACGCACGGTAGGCCTCGCCTGATAGGAGAGGTGGCCCAAAGGGCTTGTCGCATATGCGACAAGCCCTTTTTTTACACTCCCATGAATTCCAGCATCTGGATCATGCCGGCTGGGAAGGTGTCGATATCCAGCGATTCCTGCAGGGTATGTTCACCGTGGCTGCGGCAGAAACCGAAGGAAATGGCCGGGATACCCTGGCTCATGGGAATGTTGGCATCGGTGCTGCCGGCAATGCAGGTTGTCGGCAGGCCGTGGCGCCGGCGGATGGCCGTGATGCGGTCTGCCAGGGGATTGGTGTCCAGGCGGCTGCAGGGCCGTTCGCCGAGCAGTTTTGTCTTGATGTGGACTGTTTCCCTTTCGGCATGGGCCAGGAGGCTTTGAAAAGTTTGGTCCAGCTTGTCCAGTTCATCAGCATTTTCCGAGCGCAAGTCGACAGTGAACACGGCCTTTGCCGCAATGGAATTGACCGTCGTGCCGCCCGTGATGGTGCCGACATTGTACGTAGTCTTTGGCTGGGATGGCACGGACAGTGCATAGAGCTGGCTGATGATGCGGGCCGCTTCGGCAATGGCATTGGACTGGCCGAAATGCATCCAGCTGTGGCCGCCGGCGGCTTCGACGGTGACGGCATAGCGGCGGGAGCCGACAGCTGTCGTCACAAAAGTATCGAAAGTACAATCGACGGCGACCACTTTGGCAATGCGGCCGTGCCAATCGGCCATGACCTGCCGCATCCCCTTGAGATTGCCCAAGCCTTCTTCGCCGACGTCGAAGGCAAATAGCAGACTCTGCGGCGGCGTGAGCTGTAAATCGTGGAACATTTTGATGATAAATAATAGACCGGCGATACTGGCGCTGTTGTCACTGCACGACGGCGCTGACAAAATGTGACCTGTCTGGCGGATATGGATTTCCTGCAAATCCTGGAATACCGTATCTATATGAGCGGTGTAAAGGGCGACCTTTTCACCGCTTTTTACATGGCAGGGATAGACCACATTTCCCGCAGCATCACGATACGCCCCGGCGGCGCCCCATTGATGCAAAAGATTCAATATCCATTCGCCCTTGGCCTGTTCATGTCCTGTTGGTGAAGGAATAGAGATAATCTGACAAAGTAATTCCATAAAATCACGGCCGTGGTTCCGTACGTATTGCTCAATCTTTTCATTCATGATGATGACTCCTCTCTCAGCATGGTAACCTTATTATAGCATGAAGGAAAAAGCAGGTCGCAGTTCGCAGGCCGCAGGCCGCCTCGGACTCAGATGCGGCTTCGCCGCAACAAACTCAAACCGATAACGATGCTTCGGGAAACCCTCAGCGCGTAGCGGGACGCCTTGACAGGACGTCCCCTACGGCATCGCAACCAGGCGATGAAAAATTACGCGGCTATATGCCGCGGTCGTAGGGGCTGTCCTTTAACCTCTCAGACCGCCTTTGGCGGCCAGCTCCCCTATAAAGGGAGCCTTGTGCAGCCCGTTGTGAGATTTGGCCATACCTATTCTTGTATGATGGTAGGTTTTTACGAGCCACGAACGACGAACCACGAGCCACTATTTTTTCACGAGCCGAGGGTTACTCGAGGCGAACGGCGGCCTGCCAACTGCGACCGGCGGTCTGCGGGCCGTCAGGCTCTAAATTCGATGAACGACGAACGACCTACGATGAACGGCCTTTCCCCCGGCCGATAGGCCCCGATCTACATTAACGTTTCCTTAAATATTTTGGATTTGTTTCAAAAACGATTAAAGAATGATTAGAATTTCTAGCTAGCCCTGTTTTGTAGTGTATGATGGAATTAGAAGCCGTTCTATTGCGGAGCGGGAATGATTATTATACAATAAAAGTGAATCTGGAGGTGTGACATCATGTCCGATTCGGCACAACAGGCCAAAGCGCAAAAGAAAGCGTATGACGAGGCGTGCAAGCGGGTCCTTTCGGAACGGGAAATCATGGCCCATATCCTCAAGGCCTGCACGGAAGAATTCAAGGATTGTAGTTTGCAGGATATTGCGCGGCGCTATATCCAGGGCAAACCGAGTATCAGCCGCATTGCCGTGGAACCGGAAGCTATTTCACCACGCATCGAAAGTGAGCAGACGGAAGACAAATCCAAAACAGAAGGAACGGTGTATTACGATATCCGTTTCCATGCCGCAGCTCCCGTAGATGGAAAGCGCATCCAGCTCATCATCAACCTGGAAGCGCAAAATGATTTCAATCCGGGTTATCCGCTACTAAAGCGGGCCGTTTACTATTGTGGCCGTATGATTTCCAGCCAGTATGGCACGGTTTTTGTGAAGTCTCATTATGAAAAAATCCAGAAGATCTACTCCATCTGGATTTGTACGATGCCAACGAAAAAATGGGAGTACAATATTTCAAGATATCGGCTCACGGAAGAACATTTAATGGGTCATGCACAGGCCGAGCGGAGCCATTACGATTTAATCAACATCGTCTTGGTTTGTCTGGGCAGCAAGAGTTATAAGCAGCTAAAAGGTATTTTGCGATTGCTGAATATGCTGCTCTTGGATAACATCAGCTCCCAAGAAAAGCAGGAATTATTAGCGAAAGAGTTTAACGTAACAATGACACCGCATTTGGAGAAAGGAGTGGCAGCAATGTGTAACCTGAGTGAAGGTATTGAAAAACGTGGAGAAAAACGTGGTTGGGATTTGGGTAAACAAGAGGATGTATTGGAAATGCTGAAAGATGGTGTACCCTTTGAAAAAATTGCTCAGTATACCAAGTTATCCTTGCAAGTCATTGCCGATATTGCCAAGCAAAATAAATTGATTTAATTTAAATTTTTAACCATCCACTAATCCCTAGCCACTAACTGCTAACCCCTAAAAAGGCGCTGTCTTAATGCGACAGCGCTTTTTTTACGAGCCGAAGGTCATTCGAGGCGACCGGCAGGGGCGTCAGCCATGCGTTGAGAAGTGACAGGATTGGTTGATTTCATTCTAATAAACATAGAAGTTTTGAGTTTGTTCAATTGTAACACGAAAACCCCCAGAGATTCCGGCTCTGGGGGTTTTCTTTTTGTGGTGTTCGACAGGAACACGCTGGGGCTAGTTGCTCATAAGGGCAATAATGGTGTCTAACCACTTGCATAGGTAGTAAGAGACTACGCTAAAAAATACACGGCCAGCGGCCTTGTGCGTAGGGGCTTCCTGTAGGAAGCCCGCCAGAGAGATTCGACCACAGTCGACTCGAGTATAATGCTGCTTTTACGAGCCACGAACTACGAGCCACGAGCCACTATTTTTTCACGAGCCGAGGGTTATTCGAGTCGAACGGCGAACTGCGGTCTGCGACCGGTGGGCTGTTAGGCCATGATGCATGATTATCATTTTCTTTTAATTACAAAAATGCCCACTTGCGTCAAAAAAACGTCGTTTTGCGACAATTTTGTCTTGTCAGCAAAATTACATCGTATAATGCAAATATAGATAAGCTATCTTGCTAAGTGATATATAAAATTTGGAATTGTCATCTTTAAAATAAAAGGATAAAGATGATAAAAACGGATAATTTTGTTGAAATAAGCAAAAGAGTATACGAAAGTATAATATTCGACGAAAGAATTTTATATTACACTATAGGCAAGGAAAGTCATTGTATATACAATCTAAAAGTAATTAAATGCTGTTTGCGTTAATATATTCGATGACAAGATAAAGGAGGCGGAATTTTATGAATAAGATTTATAAGGTAGTATGGAATACAGTTCGCAATTGTTACGTAGTTGGGTCCGAACTGATTAGCTCAAAATCGGGAAGACATAGCACATCAAATGGCAAGTCTTCGAGTTTGAAAGTTACCTTGACCGTACTGGCGCTCTGCGGGATGACGGCTTTAGGAAGTGGAGTGGCTCCGGCGTATGCGGCGGATGGAACGGGAGCTGTCACGGCAAAGAATCAATATGTTGCATTAAAGTTTTCAGGACCTAAAGATGGTGATTCAAGGGCTAAATACAGTAATGGTCAATGGCATACTACTTTTAATGGAGAAAAATATGATACTGTTGACAGTGGTATGAGGGATAGAGATAATCAGCCTATTCTTTACTGGGTCCGTGAAGGTTATTCTCTGACTATGGTCGATGGCCAGCCTTATACGTCGTTGTCTAGTAATGGCCGCCGGGCTGATGTCAGTTGGACGGGTGATGCGAATGCCAAGCCGTCGGATATCTTAGAAAGCGTTACTTCGACTCATGTCCAAACGAATGTGACGACCAATGTTGGCGAAACGTTGCAGCAAGTCAATGCTGGAACCTATGCTGGTGTGAGCAATTCTGGCGGAACAGAGGTTGACGGCAGCTGGAATTACATCGTCAAAGACTCCAGTTGGAAAGGTATTGTCAATGATTCGAATTATCGCAACGGATATGCTGACTTAGTTTCTAGTGGCAAGCCCAGGGGCTTTGTCCGAACTACGGATACTGGCTCGAAATTAGCATGGAACGCTACCCTCAGCGCATATACGTATAATGGCAAAGTCGTTGATTATAGCAATATCTATGTCATTGATGGGGAAATCGGTGTCTTCACCAACGCTTCGGGATCAGAAGTCTATACGGGAACGGTCTTTGGTAAAAATAATGAAGTCTTGATGACTGTCAAGAAATCTGATGGCAGCTACTACAGCTATTGGGGCGCTGAAGTCAATGACGCTGGCGCTACGATGGATACCTATCGGGTAGCTGAATACCAGAAAGACCTCAACGTCTTGCGGGATAATGACTTTGCACTCTATCATAACGATATTAAGTCCGTAGATATGAGCACGAATGATTCTTCGGCAACTATTTCTCTTATGCGTAACGGTGATGGTACGACTAGCCCGGCTGTCGATGGGACATTGACCATTACTAATGGTGGCGGCACAGGTGGTAATGACACCTATGTTCGTATTTCCAACACGACGAATGGACAAGAAGTTTCTAAGACCTTCACGACAGGCTCGAAAGTCAGCGCCATTGGGTCGACTAATGCTACGACGGGGCTGACGATTAATGGTATCGACTACACGATTAAAGCTGGTAAAGATTATAAGGCCGGCGCAAACATCCAGATTTCTGCTGATAATACGATTTCTGCTACGGATACGAAGTATACTGCGGGAGCGAATGTCAGCATTGATGAAAACAATGTTATTTCTGCTGTTGATACGGATACGAAGTATACCGCCGGAAAAAACATCACCATTGATGAAAATAATGTTATTTCTGCCCAGGAATATAAGGCAGGCACTAATGTAAGTATTGATGAAAATAATAAAATCTCGGCAAAAAATACTACTTTGACCAATGGACCTGCAGAAAAATCCGTTAACGCAACATCTGGTGGTGTTACTTATACCATTAAAGATACGGATGGAAATGCAGTGACTTTGGAAGATGTGGCCAGTGCGACGACTGTTAATAAGTTGATTGACGGGGCTAAAGTTCATTACTTCAGTGTCAATGCGTCAGCTAACCAAGGAAATTACAATAATGACGGTGCTGGCAACTTATCCATTGCTATTGGGGCAGACGCTTCAGCTACGAAAGCAGCAACGGCGGTAGGAAATAAGAGTACAGCCGATGAACGGTCGGCAGCCTTTGGGTACCTCAGCGATGCAAAAGGAACCCGTGCGGTAGCAATCGGTGCAGAGTCATCTACTAATGGAACGAATTCAACGGCTATTGGACAAAATGCTAAGGCTGGATACTATAAATCTGATGATGATCAGGTGCAGGCTGAATTGGCAACGGCTGTTGGTTCTCAGGCTGAAGTCCTTGCTAATTACGGGACAGCTGTTGGGGAATCGGCTAAAGTTCTTTCTGAAAGTGGGACTGCTCTCGGAATGGGAGCTCAAATTTGGGAGAATTCCGCTCAAGGGGTAGCTGTCGGTCGAGGTGCATCTGTTGGCAGTAATGGACATGCTGCTGAATATGGCATCGCTTTAGGTGCCTATAGTCAGGCAGAAGCTGAAAACGGAATTGCCATTGGTTACGATGCTGTAGTTTCGCAACCTAATTCGGTTGCGCTCGGTAGCCATGCGACGACCAATCCTGTAGTTGCAACTTCGTCGATTACGATTCCTAACACAAATACCACCTATAATGTGAATGGAACTGCCCCGGTTGGAACTGTCAGCGTTGGTTCTGCTACTGGTTTGCGGACGATTACCAATGTAGCCGCTGGCCGCGTCAGTGAAATTAGCACCGATGCCGTCAATGGCAGTGAACTGTATGCAGTTGCTACGGAAGCAGCAAAACATACGACCATTACAACAGAAGAAGGAAGCCGTATTACCGTAGACAGCCGAACCAATTCGGCTGGAGGGACGGAATATATCCTTGATGTCGATACGAGCGACTTGGCTAATTATAGCTTGACTAACCTTTCCCAGAAGGGCAAAACAGTCATCACCAATCTTGCAAAAGAGGTAGAACGCCATATTAAGCCCGCTACGTATGCAGTAGATAATTATGGCACCGTTACTATGACCTATGTCGACGGTAATGGAAAAACCGTTGATGGCACGGCTAAGATTACGGGCATCGCCAAATCGGACCTCACCAACATCACAGAAGGCGGCGAGACGGTCATCAATAACCTTGCCAAAGAAGCTGTGAAAGTTGTCGATGGCACGAACACGAAGGTTAGAGAAGGCACTCTCGACAATGGAAAGATAAAGACATATGCTGTAGACGTCAAGACAGATGGCACTATTAACAAGGGCGATACCAACATCGTCACAGGCGATACGGTTTACAACGCTTTACAGAATGTCAGCTGGACAGCTAAGGTCAATGGGAATGATGCCAAGACCGTTGCGAAAGACGGAACGTTGAACTTCGTCAATGGTGATAACATCTCTATCAGCAATGAAAAGGGAGACATCAAGATTTCCACGACGGGACTGGCAAGCTCGGGCGATCTCTGGACGGCTCAGGCTGGCGGCAAGGACGTCAAGGCTGTGGATCAGAAGGTCAACTTCAACAGCACAGACAAACACTTGGTCGTTGACAGTACCCAAGACGGGGAAATCACCTTTGCGACTAAAGACTTGGCAGATACGAGCTTCAAGAATATTACTGAAGAAGGCAACACTTACATTAAGAAACTTGCCAAAGGCGAAGACCGCCATATCGAAGCCAAAGAGTATGCTGTAAATGATGATGGTTCCGTCACCATGACCTATGTCGACGGTAATGGAAACACCGTTGATGGCACAGCTAAGATTACGGGCATCGCCAAATCGGACCTCACCAACATCTCAGAAGGCGGCAAGACGGTCATCAATAACCTTGCCAAAGAAGCTGTGAAAGTTGTCGATGGTACGAACACGAAGGTTAGAGAAGGCACTCTCGACAATGGAAAGATAAAGACATATGCTGTAGACGTCAAGACAGATGGCACTATTAACAAGGGCGATACCAACATCGTCACAGGCGATACGGTTTACAACGCTTTACAGAATGTCAGCTGGACAGCTAAGGTCAATGGGAATGATGCCAAGACCGTTGCGAAAGACGGAACGTTGAACTTCGTCAATGGTGATAACATCTCTATCAGCAATGAAAAGGGAGACATCAAGATTTCCACGACGGGACTGGCAAGCTCGGGCGATCTCTGGACGGCTCAGGCTGGCGGCAAGGACGTCAAGGCTGTGGATCAGAAGGTCAACTTCAACAGCACAGACAAACACTTGGTCGTTGACAGTACCCAAGACGGGGAAATCACCTTTGCGACTAAAGACTTGGCAGATACGAGCTTCAAGAATATTACTGAAGAAGGCAACACTTACATTAAGAAACTTGCCAAAGGCGAAGACCGCCATATCGAAGCCAAAGAGTATGCTGTAAATGATGATGGTTCCGTCACCATGACCTATGTCGACGGTAATGGAAACACCGTTGATGGCACAGCTAAGATTACGGGCATCGCCAAATCGGACCTCACCAACATCTCAGAAGGCGGCAAGACGGTCATCAATAACCTTGCCAAAGAAGCTGTGAAAGTTGTCAAGGGTACGAACACGACGGTTACAGAAGGTCTTAGCGAAGATGGAAAGACCAAGACCTATGCTGTCAACGTCGACAATGCAGCCATTCAGGCGGCAACGGATGTGACAGGTGAAAACGGCATCTCCGTTACGAGTGCAGTAGAAAATGGTGTCAAGAAGTACACCGTATCGGCTAAATTGTCGAATAACTTCGCTATCGATCAGGCTACTGGAAACATCGACCTGGCTCCGTCCATCAGTGTCGGGAAGACGAACCCTGTTAGTATCAACGGTAATACCGGTGAAATCACGGGCTTGTCTAATAAGACGCTCGATGCAGCTGATTTTGCGAAAGTTGGCAGAGCTGCTACGGAAGAACAGTTGAAGGAAGTCAACAGCAAAGCGACAGCAGCTAAGACGACTGTTACCGCAGGCAAGAACATCGCTGTTAATGGGCAATCCGATGAAAATGGCAGTACGTATACGGTAGCATTGGCAGATGACGTCAGCCTGGGTAACAATGCAATCCAGCTGAAAGGATCCGATGGTTCCATCAGCGCAACTTCGGGTACGTCCAGCCTGAACTTCAATAACAAAGGTTTGTCTCTCAGCAATGGCACGAACTTGACTGTCATCAACGGCGGTACGATTACTGTCAATGGTGGGGAATCCGTTATCAGCGGTACACAGGCAACCTTTGGCAAGATTAAATTGAACGCTGAAAGTGGTTCGACGATTACCGGCTTGACCAATACGACGACGGATTACACCGGTTTTGCAACGGCTGGCCGGGCAGCTACGGAAGAACAGCTGAAGGAAGTTGCCGGTCAGGCTGGCGAAGCTATCGAAACGGCTGGCAAAGGCTGGAACCTGACGACTAACGGTAAAGAAGCTAGCAAGACTAACATCAAACCGGACGGCACGGTAGACTTCTCCAGCAACAATGACAACTTGCTCATCAGCAATGCTGGCGCAAACCTCTCGTTCTCCCTCAGCGACAATCTCGACCTGACCAATAATAAAGATAAGAAGGGCAGCGTCAAAGTCGGCGAAAATACGACCTTGACAAATGAACTTCTCCAGGTCGGCAAAGATGTTTCCCTCACGGCCAGTGCGCTTAACGTAGGCAACTCGTCCCTGACGACAGATGCTCTGATGGTCGGCGGCTTGACCTACATCAGCTCCAGCGGTATCAATGCCAATAACAGGGTTATATCCAACGTAGCAGCCGGTAAGGTGGATACAGATGCAGTCAACGTTGGTCAGCTCAAATCGGCTATCAGTGGTTCGCAAGTTTCCATCAAGGCTGGTGACGGCATCAGCGTCGCTAAAACGGGCAACCAATACACAATCAATGTCAATATTGAAGGGCTCAGCAATGAACATGGTACGGTCTCTGTCTCTACAGACTCTGACTCGTCTGTTGTTCCTAAATCCACTCCTATTGAATCCGAAATGATTACCCCGGCACCTGCTAAGCGGATGAATTCGCTCTTGTTGGCAGAGGAAGCCGTAGTAGCAGAACCAGAAAACAGTACTAGTACGGGTAAAAAAATGTATGTGAAGTACACATCTAATGCAGTTAAGTTAATTACGGATGACATTACGGACCCGACAAAGGTTGCTGACCTCAATGATGGTGAAGAAATTTTCTTCAGTGGTGATGGGAATATTACAACTACCACCGAACTAGAAACGGATGGGAAAAATACAGAAACCATTAGATTTTCACTGAATAAGGATGTTAAAGTCGACAGCATCGAAGCCAAGAACGGCGGTCAGATTAATATCAAGTCGGAAGTTAACATGAACAGCCAGAAGATTACTAACCTGGCTGATGGTGAAATTGCTGAAGGCTCGACGGACGCCGTCAATGGCGGGCAGCTCTACAACACGAATCAGGCCGTCATTGCCAACGCAGAAAACATCAACAGCCTGAGCCATTCGCTCAACAAGCTGGATAGCCGCATCAATCGCGTCGGTGCTGGCGCAGCCGCTCTGGCAGCCCTCCACCCGCTCGATTTTGACCCGGACAACAAGTGGGACTTCGCAGCAGGTTACGGCAACTATGCCGGCGCCAATGCAGTCGCTATCGGTACCTACTATCGCCCGAACGAAAACACCATGTTCAGCATCGGTGGCAGCTTCGGCGGCGGTGAAAACATGATCAACGCCGGCATCAGCTTTAAACTCGGCAGCGGTGGCAGCGGTATCACGACGTCCAAGACGGTCATGGCTAAGAAGATTAAAGAACAAGATGAACTCCTGAAAGCACAGGATGCTAAGATGAAAGAACAAGACGAAAAGATTGCTAAACTGGAAGCTCTCGTAGCCCAGCAAGGCGAAATGATTCAGCAGGCACTTGGCAAGAAATAGTGCTATAGCGATGAGGTTGTCGCACCAAGTCAAGATTACTTGAGGCGACAACCTCATTTTTTTTCGCAGGTCGCAGGCGGCAGTTCGCAGGTCGCAGTTCGCAAAAAAATACGCGGCCTATGGCCTTGTGCGTAGGGTCCGACCTTCAACCTCTCAGACCGCCTTTGGCGGCCAGCTCCCCTATAAAGGGAGCCTTGTGCGGCCCGTTGTGAGCTTTGGATATACCTATTCTTGTATGATGGCAGTTTTTTACGAACCACGAACCACGAGCCACGAGCCACTATTTTTTCACGAGCCGAGGGTTACTCGAGGCGATGTCGTCATTCTGAGGCTGTCGCCGCGCAGCGGCATCTGAGTCCGCGGGGGACGGCGGGCCGCCTGCCGTGAGTTGAGAATTGACAGGATTGGTTGATTTCATTATAATAAATGTAGAAGTTTTGAGTTTGTTCAATTGTAACACGAAAACCCCCAGAGGCGGAATCTCTGGGGGTTTTCTTTTTGTGGTGTTCGACAGGAACACGCTGGGGCTAGTTGCTCATAAGGGTAATAATGGTGTCTAACCACTTGCATAGGTAGTAAGAGACTACGCTAGCCATGACAGCCATCAAAAAGTTTTTGAGTTTGTTCAAGAGTACCCCCCTTACCCGCTCAGTATAGGGGTGAGCAACGTTGATATTATACCATAAATTGGATTCAGATGCGGCTTCGCCGCGACAAATTCAAACTGACAACGACGCTTCGGGAAACCCTCAGCGCATAGCGGGCCGCCCGCCGCTGCCATCTGTCCGGGTAACTGTCCTGCATCTGACGGGGCAGAAAGCTCTGGGTCGGCCCCTACGGAATCGCATACAGGCGATGGAAGTAAACGCAGTTTGCAGATTGTAAAAAATGCACGGCCAACGGCCTTGTGCGTAGGGGCCGACCTTCAACCTCTCAGACCGACTTTGGCGGTCAGCTCCCCTATAAAGGGAGCCTTGTGCGGCCCGTTGCGAGATTTCATCACAGCCTTTTCGAGTATAATGGCAGGCTTTTACGAGCCACGAA
>OBJO01000744.1_pt1 | contig 13206 bp, 10 predicted proteins | sample 1481741 | NCBI WGS metagenome assembly OBJO01 (sample SAMN06140803, study PRJEB22556) | human gut metagenome | host: Homo sapiens | place: China: Beijing | collected 2014 | reverse complement strand
ACGGATTCGATAGGTTTTCATTTTCATGATCGATTCACCGTCTCTTTGCGCTTATCTTTGTCACGATGGGTCACATTGACTTTGTAATTTTTTGCTAAAGCAGCGCTGATCCGTTCAGATAAAGCGACCGAACGATGTTGTCCGCCCGTACAACCAATTGCGACCGTCAAACTGGTTTTTCCTTCTTTGATATACCCAGGCATTATAGTTTCAAGCAATGTCTCAAATTGCTGATAAAACTCTTCAGTTTCTGGAAAAGACATGACATAGTCATATACGGTTTCATCTTTTCCCGTTAGCGGACGCAATTCGGGTATATAATGTGGGTTTGGTAAGAATCGCACGTCCATCACGATATCCGCATCGATAGGCAATCCGTATTTGAAGCCAAAGGAAACAACTTCCACCCGAAATCCATGTTCATGGGAAGAACGAAATTCTTGATTGATCTTTTCTCGCAGCTGTCTTGGTGTTAAAGTTGTCGTGTCGATCACGATATTCGCTTTTGTCTTCAAGTCTTCCAAGATCGCACGCTCTTTACGGATCCCTTCCGTTATTAAGCCGTCCATCGCAAGGGGATGGGCTCTGCGTGTCTCTTTATAACGAGAAACCAACTCATTGTCTGTAGCATCTAAGAACAATATTTTTGTATCGATGAATCGAGTATTCTCGATATCGATCAGCATGCTTTGGATTTCTTCAAAAAAGGAACGCGAACGCAAATCAACGACCAATGCAATTTTGGTCACTTTCCCTGACTCTTTGATCAATTCCCAGAATTTAGGAATTAAACTCGGCGGCATGTTGTCAATACAAAAATAGCCCATGTCCTCAAAACTTTGAATAGCAACGGTTTTTCCTGCTCCACTCATACCAGTGATGATCACTAGTTCTAAATTATCTACTTCTGTCATCGTAAAACTCCTTCCTCACTCATTAACAGTATATCATGCCGGGCGTATCATTTAAACACTACCGCACAAAAAAAGCATCAACATGAGAGTTGACTCCCATGTCAATGCCTCGCTCAATTTCGATAAGTTAACGCTTTTTCAATTGTTCGATCGACTAAAATCGATTGCGCATCGACTACCGGATAAGGATTATTTTCCGTGAATTCTTCCATCAATGAAAGTTCGGTACAGCCTAGGACAGCTTTCTCACAACCAATTTTATGTGTTACTTCTTCTAAGATCTCAAAATAAAGATCTTGGTCTAATGTATCAGATTCTTTGATCCGATCATAAATCAATGTATTTACTTTTTGTTGTAATTGCGGCTCAGGCAAGTAGACATCAAAGCCACAAGCACGTAACTCGGCTTCATAAATCCCAGCCTTGATACTACCTTCTGTTCCTAAAAAGGCCACTTTCCCGGTAACACCTTCTTTTTGCAAAGATTTAGCAGCTTCCCGCGGCATGTGAAGTAGCGGAATCGGTGTGGCTTCTTGCAACTGATCAAAGAAATAATGCGCAGTATTACATGTCAGTACAATAAAATTTGGCTGTAATAAGTTCTGTTTAGCGATGTCATCAAGCAAATAAGGAACAGGATCTTCTAAATCGTTGTTCAAGATATACGCAGTGCGATCTGGCACTGTCGCATGATTGAATAACACATAGTTCAAATAATCTTGGTCTTTATGAGCAACGGTTCGACGGTTCAAGATTCGTACAAAACTTTCAGTCGCCATCGTTCCCATTCCACCTAAGATACTAAAGAAGTTTTCCATAGACTAGCCTTCTTTCGAATGGAAATGCAGTTTAAATCGTTTGTTGTAAAGATAGAACATTCTTTTTAGTAGAATCCAACGTTTGATGGAGAGATCTTTGTCATAAAAAACGGTAGTCCCCCAGCGATTTTCGGCTAGCAGCTTTTTAGCCCGTTCTTTTTCTTCATTTTCATTGGCATAATCCAAAAAGATGTTTTTCGGTACACCCAACCAAAGCTTCGCTGTTGGAGCATATGCTTTCCCATAAACAGTTTCTTGGAAAGGCACATCAAATACTAAGTCTTCTGTCAGAAATTTAGCAAGATTCAATCCACTTAATGTGATGAAAAAGCTACTTCTCCCCTGACGAAGATTGATTTCAAATAATTTGTATTGCCCATCTCGGCTATCATATTTCAAATCAAAATTGGCAAAGCCAACATATTGAATTTGTTTTAAGAACGTCGAAATCATTTGATAGATTTGTTGGTTTTCATCCGGCAGAATAACCACGTAATTGCCGACTGCTCCAGGAGTTGGATCTTCTAAAAGTGGATGACCCAATGCCATCACTCGTACATTATGGTCTTTGTCAACATAGGCATTCAGCACACGCATATTGCTGTCATCCCCTGGAATAAAATCTTGCACGATCATCTCGTAATTATAGCCAGCTTGATAAATCCGCTCAACAATCTTATCGAACTCGGCACGATCTTCAATAATAAAGGCTTTCTTCCGTCCTTCGAAATCAACAGATAACCAGGCGACACTATTTGCCGGTTTCAATGCCACGGGAAACTCAAATGGCAGTTCTTGAGTAAAGCGGCCATCCTCTAATAGATCTGGTGTCAAAATAAAAGTTTTTGGATAAGGTAAGCCAAACTCTTCACACACTTCATAGAAACTCACTTTATTGATTAATCGTTTCAACAAAGAATAATCATTCGCAATAAATGTGTAATATGACGCTAAATCTGCTTTATGTTTCGCTAACAATTCAGCATAACCATCCCCGCAAGGAATCAACAAATAAGCCATAGAGGGATCGTTATAAGTGGTTTTTGCCAAATCAATCAATGTATCTAAAAAACCAGGATCATGATCAAATCCTGCTACTTGATTGACCTTGACGATTTTGCTATAGCGGGTGGGGGCAAGCTGTGTCCCAGCATAAGCAATTGACTGGATGCCATATGCTTCGTGAAAGGCTCTTGCCATACCATAGACATTCATATCGCTTCCTAACAAAATAGGAACGAATTTTTCCGGATTCATAAAACCACTCTCTCTTTTGCATATATAAATTTAGATTTTTACCTATTTACTTTGTTACAACAGACCTATAATACCATAAAGAAAAAAGCAATCAAAGTATGTACCTCTGATTGCCTTCCTCTTCTTTGAACGGATAGAACTTATAGGTCGTTTATTCTGTTACGAATAGACATTTACCTATTGCTATTTTAACAAATAAACGGTGCATTACAAGAGTTATTTGAGAATTTGCAGAATTATTACAGTAAATATTAAATTTTGCTAAAATCCCCTTTATCTCCGCCTTTATCCTACCTCTCTCATAAGACTTTCTTGAGGTATTTTCCGGTATAGCTTTCAGGAACTGCTGCTATCTCTTCAGGTGTACCAGTTGCAAGGATCGTTCCTCCGCCCTCGCCGCCTTCTGGACCTAAATCAATCACATGATCTGCTGATTTGATCACATCAAGATTATGCTCGATCACTAGAACTGTATTCCCTGCATCAACAAAACGCTCCAAGACTTTCAATAAACGAGCAATATCATCCGTATGCAAACCAGTTGTAGGTTCATCTAATATATAGAAGCTTTTTCCGTGAGAATTTTTGTGGAGTTCACTGGCAAGTTTCATTCGCTGTGCTTCTCCACCTGATAAAGTGGTTGCCGGTTGCCCCATCGTGACATACCCTAAACCTACATCAACGATCGTTTGTAATTTTCGATGGATCTTAGGAATATGTTTGAAGAATTCGACAGCATCTTCGACCGTCATCTCAAGGATCTCTGCTATATTCTTCCCTTTGTAATGCACTTCGAGGGTTTCTGAATTGTATCGTTTGCCGTGGCAAACCTCACAAGGAACATAGACATCCGGCAAGAAATGCATCTCGATCTTGATGATCCCATCTCCTTTACATGCCTCACAGCGACCGCCGCGAACATTAAAGCTGAAGCGACCTTTTTTATAACCGCGGACTTTGGCTTCATTGGTTTTTGCAAACAAATCACGAATGTCGTCAAAAACACTTGTATAAGTTGCCGGATTACTTCGAGGGGTTCGCCCGATGGGACTTTGGTCAATGTCGATTAGTTTTTCGATTGCTTCATATCCGGTTAGTTTCTTATATTTTCCCGGTTTGTTCGAATTGCGGTTGATTTTTTGTGCTAAAGCTTTTTTCAAAATTTCATTCACTAATGTTGATTTTCCCGAACCAGATACCCCAGTCACAGCAATAAACTTTCCAAGAGGGAAATCAACGCTGACATTTTTCAAGTTGTTCTCAGCTGCGCCAGTCAAGCGAATGGACTGTCCATTTCCTGCTCGACGTTCTGCCGGCGTTGGAATCTCCCGTTTTCCTGAAAGATATTGTCCAGTCAGTGAATGTTCATTAGCCGCAACTTCCTCTAGGGTCCCTGCTGCAACGATCTCGCCGCCAGCATGTCCAGCTCCCGGACCCACATCAATTAAATAATCAGCAGAACGCATGGTGTCTTCATCATGTTCGACCACAATCAATGTATTGCCAAGATCTCTCATCTTACGCAATGAATCCAATAAGCGGTCATTGTCTCTCTGATGAAGACCGATCGAAGGTTCATCCAAGATATAAAGCACACCAGAAAGATTGGAACCAATTTGTGTCGCTAAGCGAATACGTTGAGCTTCGCCCCCGGACAAAGTGCCAGAAGCCCGACTTAAAGTCAAATAATCCAATCCCACATTGCGCAAAAAGCTTAACCGGTCATCCACTTCTTTGACGATCGGTTTTGCGATCATCTTTTCTTGTTCAGAGAGCGTTAATTTTTCGACAAATGATAAGGCGTTGTTAATTGCCATCTCACTAAGTTCACCAATATGCTTGCCATTCACTTTGACGGATAATGCTTGCGGGTTTAGCCGGTAGCCATGACAGGTTTTACAGGTCAATTCTGTCATGTACAGACGCATTTGTTCCCGGGTGAAATCACTATTGGTTTCATGATAGCGACGTTTGATATTAGGAAGAATTCCTTCAAAGGGTACTTCAACGTCCCGTACACCGCCAAAATCATTTTCATAATGAAAATGGAACATTTCGCCATTGGAACCATTCAAAATAATTGCTTGGTGTTCTTCTGGCAATTCTTCAAAAGGCGTGTCCATGTCAATATTGAATTCCAAGCAAGCTTGTTCCAGCATTTGTGGATAATATTGTGAACTAATGGGATTCCAAGGAACGATTGCACCTTCACGCAACGTTTTGCTAGTATCAGGAATCACTAGATCAGTATCAACTTCTAATTTTACCCCTAATCCATCACAATCCGGACAAGCCCCAAAAGGTGCATTGAAAGAAAACAAACGTGGTTCTAACTCGCCTACTGTGAATCCGCAATAAGGACAGGAATAGTGTTCACTAAACAACATCTCTTCTTGACCAATCACATCTACTACAGCGTAGCCATCTGCCAAACGTAATGCGGCTTCAAAAGAATCAAACAATCGCGAACGAATGCCCTCTTTGACAACGATCCGGTCAATCACGATGGCGATGTCGTGTTTTTTATTTTTTTCCAGTTCAGGCGCTTCAGAAACATCATAGATTTCACCGTCTACTCGAATCCTCACATACCCTTCTCGTTGAATCATTTCAAAAACTTTTTTGTGCTGGCCTTTCTTTTGATAAACGATCGGTGCCAACAACTGGATCTTTGTCCGATCTGGCAATGCCAGTACTTCGTCGACCATTTGTTCCACTGATTGACTAGTGATCTCAATATGATCATTCGGGCAGATCGGGTGTCCAATACGGGCGTACAGCAAACGCAGATAGTCATTGATCTCGGTCACCGTACCGACCGTTGAGCGAGGATTCTTACTCGTCGTTTTCTGATCAATGGAGATCGCTGGACTCAGTCCATCGATACTATCCACATCTGGCTTATCCATTTGTCCTAGAAATTGTCGTGCATATGCAGACAAGCTTTCCACATACCGCCGCTGTCCTTCTGCATAAAGGGTATCAAACGCCAAAGAGCTCTTTCCTGAACCAGACAAACCGGTCACAACAACCAGTTTATCTCTAGGAATCGTCACATCAATGTTCTTTAAATTGTGTGCGCGAGCGCCATGGATTACGATTTTATCATTTGCCATTCTCTTGTCTCCTTTTACTCAGCTGCTTTCAATTCCAAGATCGTGTCTCGTAAAGTAGCTGCAGTTTCAAAGTCTAATGCTTTTGCGGCATCTTTCATTTCTTTTTCCAGTTTTAATAAGAGAGTTGCTTTCTCTTCACGAGTCATGTCTTCATACGAAGTGGTTGTATAATCGCCTGACTCTTCCGCAACTTTCGTAATAGCGATCAAATCGCGAATTTCCTTAATGATCGTTTTTGGTTCGATGCCATGCTCTTTATTATACGCCTCTTGGATACTGCGGCGGCGACTTGTTTCATCAATCGCTCGCTGCATAGAGTCAGTCATTTTATCCGCATACATGATCACTTTACCATCAGAATTCCGAGCAGCTCGACCAATTGTTTGGACCAAAGAACGCTCACTACGCAAGAATCCTTCTTTATCCGCATCTAAGATCGCTACGAGAGAAACTTCAGGAACGTCGATCCCTTCTCGAAGCAGATTGATCCCGACTAATACATCAAATTCACCAAGCCGCAAATCGCGAATGATCTCTGTCCGCTCAAGTGTCTTGACGTCACTGTGAAGATATTTGACTTTGATTCCTAACTCTTTAAAATAATCGGTCAGATCCTCTGCCATTTTTTTCGTCAATGTGGTAACAAAGACCCGTTGATCTTTTTCTACCCGCTCATTGATTTCTCCTACAAGATCATCAATTTGCCCCATGATCGGGCGAACCTCTACTACTGGATCCAATAACCCTGTTGGACGAATGATCTGTTGGATAACGGTATCCGTTTGTTCATGCTCGTAAGGTCCCGGCGTTGCTGAGACATAAACGATCTGATTCACATGTTCTTCAAATTCTTCTAAACGTAACGGCCGGTTATCTAACGCAGACGGTAAACGAAAGCCATAATCCACCAGCATTTGTTTGCGGGCACGGTCGCCGTTGTACATCCCACGAATCTGGGGCATCGTTACGTGAGACTCGTCAATCACGATCAGGAAATCATCAGGAAAGAAGTCCAGCAACGTGTAAGGTGGTTCGCCTTCTTTGCGCCCATCCATGTGTCGTGAATAGTTTTCGATCCCGGATGTGTAGCCCATTTCCCGCAACATTTCGATATCATAATTGGTGCGTTGCTCTAAACGTTGTGCTTCCAATAATTTGTTCTCACTTCGAAGAACAGCTAATCGATCTTCGAGTTCTTTTTGTATCGAAGCGATAGCATGTTCCATATGGTCTTCGTTGGTCACAAAGTGAGTAGCTGGGAAAATAGAAACGTGTTCTGTTTCCCCTAAAATCTCCCCAGTCAACGCATCCACTTCTCGAATTCGATCGATCTCATCGCCAAAAAACTCGATGCGTAATGCCCGCTCGTCCCGCGATGCCGGAAAAATTTCTACCACATCTCCTCGAACACGAAAGCGTCCCCGTTGGAAATCGGTATCATTGCGTTCAAATTGTATGTCAATCATTTCTTTCAGTAGTTGATCCCGCGGTTTTTCCATTCCTACTCGTAAAGAAACCACTTGCTTAGCATATTCGATTGGTGAACCCAAACCAAAAATACAAGAGACTGAAGCAACCACGATCACATCGTTGCGTTCCAGTAATGAACTGGTCGCCGAGTGCCGCAGCTTGTCGATCTCATCATTGATACTTGAATCTTTCTCAATGTAAGTATCACTGGAAGGTACATATGCTTCTGGTTGATAATAGTCATAATAGCTGACAAAATATTCTACTGCATTATTAGGAAAGAATTCCTTGAACTCACCGTATAATTGACCCGCCAATGTTTTGTTGTGTGCGATAATCAGTGTTGGCTTATTGACCTCTTTGATCAAGTTTGAAACAGTATAGGTTTTCCCTGTTCCAGTTGCCCCCAACAAAATCTGCGCCTTCTTGCCCCCAACGACGCCATCGACCAATTGATGGATGGCTTCTGGCTGATCTCCTGCCGGCTGATATTTTGAGATTAATTCAAATTCATGGGAAGTCGTTCTTTCGATCATCTTCATTCCCCCTGTATTTATATTTGCGAAGCGTCCGTGAAACAAAAAGAAAGCTGACGCTTTCCCATAGAATAGTATACCATAGCGAACATACTTTCGCCATCTTTTGTACTTTTTATTCTGCTAGTTTAACTTTACTTAAGATGTCAGTTTTTCTAACACCCAATGTCAGAAATAGCGCTGTTTTTTGCAAATATTGACCGAAAGACTTGTGTGTTTTTACAAAAATACCTATAATCTAAAAATACGTTAAAATCAAAAGGGGGAATTTTCTTGAAAAGAAAATATATGTTTTGTGCACTGTTTTCAGTGATTTTCTGCTTTTTCGCTTTTGCGAACAAGCCAGTCAGTGCAGCAGAAACAACGTATAAAATCGGAACAGACCTGACATTTGCTCCTTTCGAATTTCAAAACGAAAAAAATGAGTATGTAGGGATCGACATTGATCTGTTAAATGCTATTGCTGAAGATCAAGGCTTTGCTGTTGATTTGCGCCCATTAGGCTTTGATTCCTCGTTACAGGGCGTCCAATCCAATCAACTTGATGGGATGATCGCTGGGATGAGTATTACAGACGAACGGAAAGAAACCTTTGATTTTTCAGATCCTTACTTCGACAGTGGGATTCAGATGGCTGTCGCAAAAGACAACCAAGATATCAAAACTTACGCTGATTTGAAAGATAAAACAGTTGGCGCTAAAGTTGGTACCGAGAGTGCTCGTTTTCTAGAAACCAATCAAAAAAAATATGGCTACTCTATCAAAAACTATGATGATGCTAGCGGGCTTTATGGTGCCGTTCGCAATGGAACAGTTGTGGCCATCTTTGATGACTATCCAGTCTTAGGTTATGCGATTAGTAATGGTGAAGCTATGAAACTTGTGGGTGAGCCTGAAAAAGGGGCATCTTACGGGTTCGCAGTCAAAAAAGGCCAAAATTCTGAATTACTGGCTAAATTCAACGCTGGTCTAAAAGAGTTGAAATCCAGTGGTAAATACGACGAAATCATTGCTACTTATATTGCTTCATCAGAAAGCACTTCTGATGAAGCAAGTGAAATGGTTAAAGTTGAACCGAAAAAAGACGTCTATCGAATCTCAAGTGACTCTGCATTCGCACCTTTCGAGTTTCAAAATGAAGACAATGAATATGTCGGAATCGATGTTGATCTCTTAACTAGAGCGGCGGAAATGCAAGGATTCAACATTGAGTTTAATTTCATTGGTTTCTCAGGAGCGCTACAAGCGTTAGATGGGAATCAAGCGGATGGTATGATTGCTGGGATGAGTATCAATGATGAACGCAAAAAAGCGTATGACTTCTCAGACTCCTACTTTGAAAGTGGTATTCAAATTGCGGTCAAAGAAGGAAACGATAGTATCAAGTCTTATGAAGATTTAGAAGGAAAAACAGTTGGTGCTAAAGTTGGTACCGAGAGTGCAGACTTCTTGATTGAAAATGAAGACAAATACGGCTATACCATTAAGTATTATGACGCAGCTGATCAACTTTATGCTGCAGTCAGTGGCGGTCAGATCGACGCCATGATGGATGATTACCCAGTCATTGGCTACGCCATCAGTCAAGGACAAAAACTAAGTACGCCGATTGAGAAAGAAGTGGGCGGACAATATGGGTTTGCCGTCAAAAAAGGCCAAAATCCTGAATTGATCCAAATGTTCAATGAAGCGTTAAAAGAAATGAAACGAACTGGCGAATACGATGAAATCGTCGGCCGTTATATCAAAGACGGTTCGGCTACAGAAAAGAAAGCCGATGAATCAACAGTCGCTGGTTTAATCAAAAACAATTACAAAGTTTTGCTAAAAGGTTTATGGAATACCCTGCTGCTTGCATTGATCTCCTTTGCTTTAGCGTTGATCATTGGGATCATCTTGGGACTCTTCAGCGTGTCCCCAATCCGAGCTTTGCGTATCTTCGCAGGTATCTATGTCGATATTATTCGCGGGATACCAATGATGGTGTTAGCTTTCTTCATTTTCTTTGGCCTTTCGGATGCAATTGGGATTACAATCCCCGACTTTGCTGCAGGAGTCATCACTTTGACACTGAACGCTAGTGCGTATATCGCAGAGATCGTTCGCGGAGGGATCAAGGCTGTTCCTGTAGGCCAAATGGAAGCTTCCCGCAGTTTGGGATTGACCTATACCCGAACCATGCAAAAAATCATTTTGCCGCAAGCCATCAAGATCATGATCCCATCTTTCGTCAATCAATTCGTTATCTCGCTGAAAGATACGACAATCATTTCGGTTATTGGTGTTGTGGAGCTGCTGCAAACTGGTAAGATCATTGTCGCAAGAACCACACAAAGTACCTATGTTTATCTAATCGTTGCTGTCATGTATCTAATTGTTATCACAGCCTTAACAAAACTTGCTAAAGTTTTAGAAAAGAAGGTGAAATAAATGAAGGAAAAAATCTTAGTCGAAAATCTTGTAAAAAAATATGGGGATAACACTGTTTTAAATGATATCAATGTCTCGATCCAAGAAGGCGAAGTCGTTTGTGTTATCGGTCCTTCTGGCTCAGGAAAATCTACTTTCCTGCGTTGCTTGAACCGTTTAGAAGAACCTACTAGTGGTGATATCATTATCGATGGTGCTCATCTAATGGATAAAAACACCAATATCAATGCCGTCCGTCAACACATAGGCATGGTTTTTCAACATTTCAATCTGTTTCCTCATCTCTCTGTACTAGAGAATATTATCTTAGCACCGATGGATTTAAAAAAGATGTCTCGTAATGAAGCTGAATCAAAAGCCATTCAATTGCTGGACACAGTGGGTTTGGCTGACAAAAAAGACATGTATCCAGACAATCTATCTGGTGGTCAAAAACAACGGGTAGCCATCGCCCGTGCATTAGCTATGAATCCTGATGTTATGCTGTTTGATGAACCTACATCTGCGTTGGACCCTGAAATGGTCGGTGATGTTTTGAATGTTATGAAAAAATTGGCAAAACAAGGCATGACGATGGTTATCGTTACCCATGAGATGGGTTTTGCTAAAGAAGTAGCCAATCGCGTCATGTTTATCGATGGCGGAAATTTCCTAGAAGACGGCACACCAGAACAAATTTTCACTAGTCCGAAAAACGAACGGACCAAAGACTTTTTAGACAAAATCTTGAATATCTAAACAAAATCCGCAGAAAACTTGGTCGTTTTCTGCGGATTTTGTTATTCATCTGACATTTTAGTTTCTCGTTGCTGCTTTTTGTACTGTGCTTCTAAAGCGATTCGTTTCTGCTTTTCACCAAAATAAACTTTTGTATCGATTGGATTGGCTTTGTTGAATCCCCCAGCACCAGTATCCATCATTTGCCCCCAGCCTTTCAGCGGATCTTTTCCTTGTTTCCTTAATTCAGCGTTCTTTTTACGCAATTCTTGTTTCTTCGCTTCTTTCTTTTGCTGCCGCTGCTCCTTTATTTCCTTAAAAAAACTCATCCCATACCCTCCTTTGATCAATAAAGAATTGTTCCAATGACTATTAATAACAAAACAACAACTGGATACATCAATTCTCTGATCCAGTGTTTTTCTTTCCAAGCAAGATACAGCAAACCGCCAATGATCAGCAATAAAATAGTCGGTTCAAACAATAAGCCAATCAAATTACTTGAATAGGTTCTGGTTGTTAGTTGATCACTCCCTGTGCTTAACCTAAAAGAACTGAAACGAAAAAGAATGAAACGACTGAAAACATAACAAGACAAAAACACCAATGAATACCCTTTTGCAAACCAACGGAATAGTTTGCTAAATGGAATTTTTTTCAACAATACTCATTCTCCTTCCGTGATTACATCTTGGACCATGATATCTGAGAGCTGCTGCAGCTGGACTCTCATGACAAGCGACCGATTCTCCGCTAACCATCGAGCTAATTCAGTGCAAGAGGCCGATACATGAACGGCACTTACTTTCACACCATTATCTTTGACATAATTTAGAATGTCGCCGAAATCATAGAAATTGATTTGATTGGTAAGATCATTGGTAAAATGGAGATTGTCAGGACTATCCCAGCCTAGATCCCCAAAAGTCGGATAATATTTTTCCAAAAAAACCAGTCCTTGCGTGACGCTTTCTGTTACTTGCCGATCATAATCATTTCCTGTTGTCTGACGAACCATTTCATCTGAATAACCAAAAATATTGCCTGAATGATAATCAATACTATAATGTTGAACAGACAAATCAGCCAGTTTTTCCCTTAGCTCACTAGGAATTTGAGGATTTTTTAAAGTAATAGAAATTTCAGCCTGCTTGTACTCGCCGAGTGAACGTAAATAGGCGAGAAAGGAGTCATAGGTCGAAACCGCATTGCCTGGCTCATATAGTGTTGCAGAGGGAGCAAATGCAGTCAGCGTATCGCTGGAAACAATTGTCTGAACTGCCTGATCAAAAATATAGCGATTTTCGACTGTGTACGCGACCGTCTTCTGATTTCCTAAACGAGAAATGACCGGATAAACGTCCTCTTTCCCCAAAAATGCAAGCAGAGATTGCCGATTGATAGGATCGTAATGGAGGTTTCGCTGTCCCATCTCATACCAATAGTAGCGGTACTTCTCTAACGTATCATTCTTAAGCGCATCTTCCGAATATGGAGCATTCATCGCCGAAGGAATCGATTGATAATCCTCGCGGTCATTTCCGGTTGCACGATAATAGGCTAATGGTAAAAAGTAGCATAAAACAAGCACTACCATCCCCCAAAACAACACGCTATAGATCATTTGGAGTACCATGCTTTTCTTTGTACGATCCACTGACTTTTGTAATCGCTGGTACTGTTTTTTATCCATGTGACCACCTGCTTTTCACTTGTTTTCTCGCTTGAAAAACACGAGATTTCACTGTACTTAACGTTAGATTTAATATTTCTGCTATTTCTTGATAGCTATAGCCGCGAATCGCCAATATCAAAGGATGCCTTAATTTGTTAGGCAATTGATTCACATGACGGAGCGCTTCTTCTTTTTCAAGACTATCTTGGTCTTCGATAGGAATCTCCTGCATCAAAGTATCGACTTCTTCCGCTACCAAAAGATACCGCTTAC
>OBJO01000714.1_pt1 | contig 13590 bp, 9 predicted proteins | sample 1481741 | NCBI WGS metagenome assembly OBJO01 (sample SAMN06140803, study PRJEB22556) | human gut metagenome | host: Homo sapiens | place: China: Beijing | collected 2014 | reverse complement strand
GATTTGTGCCACGTATCGGCGATTCAGCTCCGCGACCATTGCGTCGTCATCGATAATTAATACATTGATCATCTGTTCGACCTCTCCCCGTCCCAGGGTATCTGGACAAAAAATTGTGTGAAAATCCCGGGTTCCGATTCCACGGCGATGCTGCCGCCGAGATTTTCTACCTGTTGTTTGACAAGTGCTAAACCGACGCCTCGCTCGCTTCCTTTTGTCGAGACACCTTTGTCAAAAATGTGATCGATTTTGTCGGGTGCGATCCCCGGTCCATCATCGTTAACTTCGCAGTGCAGCCAGCCGTGACGGTAGTGCAATGTTACGCTAATTTCGCCACCGGGTTCCGGTCCTAATGCCTCCAGCGCGTTTTCTATCAGATTTCCCAACGTGGTAATCAGCGTCGCGACCTGATCCTCACTACCGCTGTCTGGCAGCTGGCTTTCACTGTTTAAAATCAGCGTATGGCCTAAATCGGTCGCGCGGTTAATCTTGCTGATTAAAAAACCAGCGATAACCGGAGATTTGATCTTACCCAGCAGAGAGCCAATCTCTTCCTGATAGTTATTGGCTGTTTTGAGAATGTAATCTTCCAACTGCTTATAACTCTTCAGATGCAATAATCCGAGAATCACATGCAATTTATTCATAAATTCGTGGGATCGTTCACGAAGTGCGTCAGCATAGTTGACCAGACCGTCGAGTCGCTGCATCAGTTTACGTACTTCAGTTTTGTCCCTGAAGGTTGAAATGGCACCGATGATAACGCCATTACTGCGCACCGGAACGGTGTTGATCAGTAATAGTCGGTCCTTAATCGTAATCTCTTCGTCGCGGCGTGGGGTTCCGTCGCGTAACACTTCCGAGACATCTACCACCTGTGACCACGAGTGGCTTAGCGTCGACAGTTTCTCATCGTCCTGCGACTTACGGTAATTCAGCAATTCTTGTGCGGCATCGTTGATCAGCGTGACCTCGCCGCGATCGTCCACGGCAACGACGCCTTCTTTGATGGACTGCAACATGGCCTGGCGTTGCTCAAACAGTGTGGAGATTTCGTAGGGTTCCAGGCCGAAAAGGATTTTTTTCAGTACGTTAACCAGAATGCATGTGCCGATCAGTCCGACCAGCATGCCAAATAGTACCGACCAGATAATGCTCCAGCGACTGTCATTGATCTGTTGGGTCACGCGGCTTAACTCAAGGCCGATCGCCACCACGCCAATTTGTTTATGATTTTCATCGTAGATGGGGGTAAATACGCGTAAAGCCTGCGCCAGAAAACCGCGATTGATAGCGACATTTTCTTCGCCATTCAGCGCTTTAAGGATGTCATCACCTTTAAATGGCTGACCAATACGCTGGGCTTCAGGATGCGAGTAGCGAAGACTGTGCATATCGGTAACGACAATAAACAGCAGATCGTTGCGTTTGCGCACGGCTTCCGCGATGGCCTGGATTCCACTCTCCTGCGGTTTTTTCTGCAAGCCCTGACGGATTTCCGGCGAGTCGGCGAGGGTACGCGCTACTGCCAGAGCCTTGTTAGCTAGCCCGTCTCGCGTCATATCACTGATTTGCGAGAAGTAAATCAGATGCACCACCAATAGCACCGAGAACAGTACCGCGCTGACCATTAAGATCACAGTGGTACTCAATTTCATCGGACGTTTGCGTAACATACGGTAGGGCAATGAATGTCTCATCAGCTTCCTTGTGTGACAAATTTCTTAAGCATTATCTCTGATGAGGCGGGTAATTCAAAGGGAGTAAGAATGATTGGCTATATAGGGGAAGAGATTCTGGCAACGGAAACTGCCAGTGCTGTATGAAGATTCCGGGGCTATGCTTATAGCGATAATCATACTGATGAGAGAGGGAAGGTCATGGATCGGGCGCTACTGGACGGGGGTTATCGCTGTTATACCGGCGAAAAGATCGATGTCTATTTCAATACTGCGATATGTCAGCATTCTGGCAATTGCGTACGTGGCAACGGCAAGTTATTTAATCTCAAACGAAAGCCGTGGATCATGCCGGATGAAGTCGACGTTGCCACTGTGGTTAAAGTGATTGATACGTGCCCGAGCGGCGCGCTGAAATACCGTCATAAATAAGCGAGGGTAAAATGGAAATACGCGAAGGCCACAATAAATTTTACATTAATGACGAACAAGGCAAGCAAATCGCTGAAATTGTCTTTGTGCCGACCGGAGAGAATTTAGCGATTATCGAACATACCGATGTCGATGAAAGCCTGAAAGGGCAAGGGATTGGTAAACAGCTGGTTGCGAAAGTCGTGGAAAAAATGCGTCGGGAAAAACGAAAAATTATCCCACTATGCCCATTTGCGAAACACGAATTTGATAAAACACGGGAGTATGATGATATTCGCAGTTGATGGGAGAGTACAGAGTCACGATATTTTTCATGCTCTCCGCGGTGTGATGCAGGAGAGCATCTGAAGGGTAGGGGGATGCACAAAGAATGGTCAGAGAGAGCGTTTTTTTGTCCCAAGTCATCCCCTTTACTGAGCAAAAAAAAAAGAATATCTCCTATATGAGAATCATCATTCGGGGTTAATAAGTTTTGCGTCCCCAGAGCGTTCAATATTGATAGGAGTCATATTATGGAAGGTAAAAACAAGTTCAATACTTATGTTGTTTCTTTTGATTATCCATCATCTTATTCCTCAGTGTTCTTAAGGTTAAGATCATTGATGTATGATATGAATTTCTCCTCTATCGTGGCTGATGAATATGGGATACCACGACAACTGAATGAAAACTCCTTCGCAATAACGACATCGTTAGCCGCAAGTGAAATCGAAGATTTAATCAGGCTCAAATGCTTAGACTTACCGGATATTGATTTTGACCTCAGCATTATGACAGTTGATGACTATTTCCGTCAGTTTTACAAGTAGCCAGGAAGGATAAGAAGAACATAAAAAATGGCACTATTCTCTAAAATATTAATTTTTTATGTGATTGGTGTGAACATATCCTTTGTCATTATCTGGTTTATCTCACATGAGAAAACACATATTCGTTTACTTAGTGCATTTCTGGTCGGAATAACCTGGCCAATGAGTCTGCCTGTGGCATTACTTTTTTCTCTCTTTTAGGAGCTGTAGTTGAGTGGACCCGCTGGTTATCTTGAAACGAAGCGTCTCTCCTCAAAACTGGATTTGCGGAATGACGAACGAAGCAGTCGCCTGACTGCTTCGTTCATTAAAGTGAAATTTATTTCAGTGGGCGCATCGCCGGGAAGAGAATAACGTCGCGAATAGTATGACTGTTTGTAAACAGCATAATCATTCGGTCGATACCAATACCCAGACCAGCGGTTGGCGGCAGACCATATTCCAGCGCAGTCACGTAATCTTCGTCATAGAACATGGCTTCGTCGTCACCTGCAGCTTTAGCGTTAACCTGTTCCTGGAAACGTTCAGCCTGATCTTCTGCGTCGTTTAATTCGCTAAAACCATTACCAATTTCACGACCACCGATGAAGAATTCAAAACGGTCGGTGATTTCCGGGTTAACATCATTACGGCGCGCCAGCGGGGACACTTCTGCCGGATATTCCGTAATAAAGGTTGGCTGAATCAGATGTGCTTCTGCCACTTCATCAAAGATCTCCGTAACAATACGTCCCAGTCCCCAGCTTTTCTCTACCGTAATACCGATAGATTCAGCTAATGCTTTAGCAGCATCAAAATTATCCAGATCCGCCATATCGGTTTCTGGACGATATTTTTTGATTGCTTCGCGCATGGTGAGTTTTTCAAACGGTTTGCCGAAATCAAACACATGCTCGCCATAAGTGACTTTAGTGGTACCCAGTACCTCTTGTGCCAGGGTGCGGAACAGTGACTCCGTCAGTTCAATCAAATCATGGTAATCCGCATATGCCATGTAGAGTTCCATCATTGTGAACTCAGGATTATGGCGAACAGAAATACCTTCATTACGGAAGTTACGGTTGATTTCGAATACCCGTTCAAAACCGCCTACAACCAGACGTTTCAGATACAGCTCCGGCGCGATACGCAGGTACATATCTAAATCCAGAGCGTTATGATGGGTAATAAACGGGCGAGCAGATGCCCCACCTGGAATTACCTGCATCATCGGGGTTTCTACTTCCATAAAGCCGCGCGCGACCATGAACTGACGGATAGCGGCCAGAATTTTTGAACGGACAACAAACGTTTGACGGGATTTATCGTTAGCGATGAGGTCCAGATAACGTTGACGATAACGGACTTCCTGATCCTGCAGACCATGGAATTTATCTGGTAAAGGACGTAGTGCTTTAGTCAGCAGGCGCAGCTCAGTACAGTGAATGGAAAGCTCACCCGTTTGCGTCTTAAACAGCGTACCGCGGGCACCGATAATGTCACCCAGATCCCATTTTTTAAACTGATCGTTATAAACACCTTCTGGCAGGCTATCTCTTGCAACGTACAGTTGAATACGGCCACCGACATCCTGCAACGTTACAAAGGAGGCTTTCCCCATAATACGACGGGTCATCATTCGGCCAGCAACCGAGACTTCAATGTTTAAGGATTCCAGTTCCTGGTTATCCTTCGCATCAAACTCTTCGTGCAACTGGTCAGAGGTATGGTCGCGGCGAAAATCATTGGGAAACGCCACACCTTGCTGACGTAGTGCCGCCAGTTTTTCGCGGCGATTTCTCAGTTCATCGTTAAAATCAATAGCCTCATTGGCTCCCCGTGTTTCTCGTTCAGACATTTTGGTTCCTCTAAATCCAGCTTTCAATTTAGCGTAGATAAAGAGACAGATCGGTACACTGTATTATCTGCCTCGACTATTAATAACTCAGTTTATCTTATCGAAACTAACGTTTACCTCAAGTTGATATCACTAATAAATAACCATAAAAATGGTTTAAATGACTTATTAATCTCGATTTGCTAGTGTGATAAACTGAAAGTTAATTTATTCATAACCAATTGTTTTTACGACAGTTAATCGTTGCTCTCCTGTATCATATTCGTCGGCGTGCTAAACAGAAAACGGGTAGCAAAGGCCAATACCACGATGATCGCGACACAAGCCAACGTCCACTCTCCCATCTGAGAAAAGAATCGCTGGTAAGCGGCAATAGCCATACCGCTAATTTGCGACTCTGTCGTCTGCTGTGCCACGACGCCTGCCAGCCAGTTGGCGACTGCGCCTGTTGCCAGCATATAAATACCAGTTAATACGCCAGACATTTTCAGACGCGTGATTTGCGCAATCGCCACCGGGTCAATAAAGAGTTCAGCAAAGCCCATTAGCGCCAGCCCGGATATCATCATGCCCATTGACGCTTGACCGCCAGCCGCTGTATGTCGGGCATCAAATGCCAGCAACATAAAGCCACAAGCCATCAGCAGTAAGCCAAAGGCAAACTTCAGCCAGACGCGCAATGCTGAATTGCCGCGGCTTTCTGGCGACGCCAGCCAGGCCAGAACAACCCCAGCGAGCATCACCGCAATAGCATTCACCGACTGGAATAGTGCTGTAGGTACTTCAATATTGAATGCCTGACGATTCACAAAGCGATCGATAAACAAGCTGATGGTACTGCCGCCCTGTTGTGCCAGTACCCAGAACAACGTCCCGACAAACATCAACAATACAATTTGCCAAAGAGCACGGCGGTGTTCGGGGAATTTGATCATCATGCGGGCAATGATTTGTGCTGCAATGAGGCAAACGATCGCCAGCAAATATCCGGACCAGTCGTTCTCCAGCAGCAGGGTAAAAAATACTGGGGCTAAACAGAGCATCACCACTAACCAGCTCCATACTGGTAAGGCAAATTTGACGCTTGTGAGCGCTTTTTTATCCATACTACGCGTGGACTGGAAATGACGATGACCACTTAAGAAAATCAACAAACCGATAAACATGCCGCCTCCCGCAAGGGCAAAGCCAACATGCCATCCATACCACTGAGCAGCCAGGCCGCAGGCGATGGGCGCGGCGATAGAACCGATATTGCCCGCAGCATACAGCAGCGAAAAACCGCCATCACGTCGATGATCGTTCTCGTCGTAGAGCTCGCCAAGCAAACAGCTGATGTTTGATTTGAATAAACCGTAGCCACAAATAATGATTGCCAGCGCCAGATACAGGCTAAAGGTTGAATTTGTATCAATGCCCAGCACCACATGGCCAAGGGTCATTAACAGCGCGCCGGCAATCACTGCAGTGCGGTTGCCGAGCAGGCGGTCGGCAAGCCAGCCGCCGAGAATAGGGGTAACGTAAACCAGAGAAGCATATGCGCTGAACAGGCTGATGGCATGGTTATCATCAAAACCAAGCTGATGGGTGAGATAGAGAATGAGTAAGGCACGCATGCCGTAAAAACTGAAGTACTCCCAGATTTGGATCGCCACGATATAGTATATCGCGCGCGGCTGTGAGGGTGTTTTCATGTGTTCTCCTTATGAGCAAAAAAGGGAAGTGGCAAGCCACTTCCCTTGTACGAGCTAATTATTTTTTGCTTTCTTCTTTCAATACCTTAACGGTATAGCGGCCATCAGCCTGACGGTATGCACCGTGAATATCGGTTTCAAAGCCCGGATAGTGAGCGCCGATTTCACACAGCATCTGCAGGAACTCCAGAACCGGACGGCTTTCTTCGGTGATCATTTCACCCGGCATTACCAGAGGAACTCCCGGCGGATACGGAAGGATCATATTGGCGTTAATACGACCTACCATTTCGTCGAGGTAAACTTCTTCGGTCATACCGTGCAGCTCTTTCTGGAACGCAGCATACGGAGTCATTACCATAGTCGGCAGAACTTCAAATGCGCGATACATCAGATCCGGCAGATTGTGGTGAACAATCAGTTTGTGGATATTCTGAGCCAGTTCCTGAATACGCATGTTTTCATAGAATTCAGGATCTTCACGATACAGAGACGGCAGCATGTTTTTCACACGCAGGTTCAGATCGAACGCACGTTTGAAGTCAGTCAGAGCACGCAGCAGGCTCAGTGCTTTGGTCTTATCGATACCGATGCTGAACAGGAACAGCAGGTTATACGGACCGGTTTTCTCAACAACGATGCCATGTTCGTCGAGGTATTTCGCCACGATGCTGGCCGGAATACCAAAGTCGCTCATGGTGCCGTCTTTTTCCATCCCCGGAGTCAGCAGGGTGACTTTGATCGGGTCAAGATACATGTGCTCGTTATCGATGTTTTTGAAGCCGTGCCAGGTGCTGTCAGAACGCAGCGGCCAGCATTCAGTCGTATCGATATGATCCGGCTGCCATACATCAAAGAACCAGCCATCAGATTCCGTTCTCAGACGTTTGATCTCTTTACGGAATTTGATCGCACGTTCAATGGAACCATTGATCAGACGTTTACCTGCATTGCCTTTCATCATCGCCGCAGCGGTTTCAGTGGACGCCACGATACCGTAGTGCGGAGAGGTGGTGGTGTGCATCATGTAGGCTTCGTTAAAGGTTTCTTCGTTTACGTCACCTTTAACGTGGATCATGGAAGCCTGAGAGAACGCCGCCAGCAGTTTGTGAGTAGACTGGGTTTCGTAAATCACTTTCCCTTCTACACGGCCACCGCTCATACCGCATTTACCTTCGTAAATCGGTGAGAAGTTGGTGTAAGGCACCCACGCGGAGTCAAAGTGGATGGATTTCACATCCAGTGTTTTCTTGATGAAGTCGGTGTTGTACAGCAGACCATCATAGGTAGAGTTGGTAATTACAGCATGTACCGGCCAGGTTGCGTTTGGTGTTTCTTTCACGCGCTTAGCAATGGTAGCGTGCTGGAATTCACTCTGTGGGATACCACCAAGAATACCGTAAGCGTTACGGGTCGGGCGGAAATAGATTGGCGTAACATCGCTCATCATCATCAGGTGGGTCAGCGATTTGTGGCAGTTACGGTCAATCAGAATGGTGCTGCCTGCCGGAGCAGAGTACATACCAACAATTTTGTTCGCAGTGGAAGTACCGTTGGTCACCATGTAGCTGCGGTCTGCGTTAAAGACGCGAGCGATATACTGTTCTGCTTCTTTGTGTGGACCACTGTGATCCAGCAGAGAACCCAGTTCAGATACTGAAATGGAAATATCAGATTTCATGGTGTTCGGACCAAAGAAATCATAGAACAGGCTACCTACCGGGCTTTTCTGGAATGCAGTACCGCCCATGTGACCAGGAGTACAGAAAGTATATTTACCTTCACGAACATATTTAAACAGTGCTTTAGTCAGCGGAGGCAGAATAGTGTTGATATATTCGTCAGTGGTCTGCTTGATCTTGTTAGCAATATCATCAGCAGCACCCAGCGCATATTCAAAGAAGCTAATCTGTAAACGCAGGTCATTCAGGCTTACATCGAGAGTGGAATACGTATTAGCGAACGCGTACAACGGCAGGTTCTCGTTCATTTTGCTAATTTCTTCGCACAGCTCGAGATTATATTTATCCCAGTCAAAAATAACGCCGCACAGACGCGCATTGTTTTCGATCAGTTTTAATAAGTCGTCACGGTCGTTCGGGTAAACAATCTGGAAGTTCAGACGTTCAAGCGCGCGATGAAGTTCACGGATGGGTTCTTCTTTAAAATAAACCCCCATGTGATTCAATATTGCAATAACGTTCATAGTCATATCTCCAGGTAAAAAAGGCCCCTCCCAACACATGGGACAAAATGAAAGGAGGAGCCTCGGAAAATACTTTTAATTAATGTGCGTTAGACGCTGTGTGGTTATCCATTGAGTGGCTCTGGCGCTCGTGCATTTTGCGAGCATAGAACATCAGGATAATCAGGCTGACGATGAAGGTACCTGCCAGCTCGAAGGAGCTTGCGCCCATCAGCGCGATGAAGCAGAACACGCAACCCAGTACAGAACAGATCAGGCTGACAAAGTTGCGGATGTTAACGCCTTCAAAACGAATCAGGTCAACGCAAGAGTAGAAGTACGGCAGCATAGTCAGCAGTACTGCGATACCGGTCAGTTCACCGAACAGGTCAGAGGCTTTACCACCGGCAGAGTTCATCAGAGTGATGAGGATCATCAGGGCAGTCATTTTCACTGCAGCCAGCAGCAGACCTTTTTTCGGAATACCGTTGCTGTCGACTTCACCATAAACTTTCGGGAAGTTACCGTCGTTAGCGGCACGTACACCTGCCTGGCCTACCAACATCATCCAGGAGCCCAGAGAAGTCAGACACGCAAAGGCGGTGAATGCAGAAACCAGTGGTGCAGCCCAGTTACCGAGGATAGTTGAAGCACTGATTGCAAACGGAGCACCGGAAGCCGCCATTACAGAAGACGGATACATACCGGAAAGCACCTGAGTCGCAGCGATGTAAACAATACCTGCTAAACCAGTACCCAGCATGGTTGCCAGCGGAACGGTACGTTTCGGGTTTTTAACCATACCAGTACTTACTGCTGCGGATTCAACACCCACGAAGGCCCACAGGCAGAGCAGAATACTTTTAATGATCGCATGACCATCAGTGGTATCCGCAGTATTCCAGTTAGCTGCATAAGTTGCTGCATCAAACCAATGCCAGCCAACAATAGCAGTCATCACCACAGGAATAAGAACCAGCACCAGACCAATCGTGGTTAAACGGCTTACCCAGGTACCGCCGAGCATATTCACAAAGGTAAATACCCAGACGATAGCAATACAGGCGATACCCGCCGGAACAGGATCATTTAATACTGGGAAGAAGGTGGAAAGATAAGATACAGCGGTAATACCAATTGCCAGGTTACCAATCCAGTTAGCATGGTAATAAAGAACACCTGTCTGAAAACCAAATGCAGGGGAAATTTCTCCGGCATACGCAATTGGGCCACCTTGTTGCGGGTTTTTTGTTGCCAGTCGGGCATATACATATGCCAGCGACATTGCACCAATAATAGAGATAATCCAACCCCAGATAGCAATACCACCGATACTTGCTAGGTTCGCAGGTAATAATGCAATACCGCTCCCCATCATATTACCGGCAACAACACCGGTACAGGCAAATAGCCCGATCTTCTTGGCAGAACTCATGCTCTTCTCCTAATTTCATTTTTGAATTTGGAGTCCGGGTCATGATGTATAACTATTTCCTGACCAGACCAAACTGGCGCTAAGATTACTCACGAAAAAAGGATTAATCCTAAAGATTAGGTGAAATAACACAAAAGTTTCTGTAAGTGAGAACTTGAGGTTTTTTATTAACACATCAGGATCGCAAGTTGATATCATGAAAAGATAAACATTCAATGTTTACAATGCATTGCGTGACATTCTCTGGTTAAATTTATGTAATAAAAATTATGCGGCAAATAAATTGCCGCAACATATTATACCAACGGGAACATACAAAAACTCAACAACAAATATTCCCGAGCATGAATCAACCCGGGAGTTACTTATTCTGAAGCGAGAAATTTGTCGAGATAAGGTACAACATAAGGAACAGAAGTCTGGAATATACCATTTTCAATCCAGTAAAGGGTGTTTGCCCCTGGGCGTAAATTAAAGGCGGTGAGATATGCATCAGCTGCTTCCCGGTTCATCCCCTTCATTTCATAAACCTTGCCAAGCAACACATAATTTAGCCAGGACATTTCAAGATCAATGCCGGTATTTATCGCCTGATAAGACTCATCTGTTTTACCTTTTACCAGGGCACTGACCGCTTTTATTTGATATATAATGGACAGGTTGTTCAATTCCGGCAGTGTAACAATGTTATCTATTTCTGTGTTCAGTGCTGCTAATTGTTTTTCGTCTAAAGGATGTTGAGAATGGCGCACGATATCAACTAATGCTTTTTCTGCTCTCGCGTAGGTAAATTCTGGGGATGATTGAACAATCTCACCTAATAATTCACTGGCACGATCCAATGATTTATCATCACCATGCAGTAAATAATCATGTGCCTGATAAAAATTAGTTAATAACGCACCACGATGCGGCAAAATTTGCTGGAGCATCTCCTGCATTCGTTGTGGCCACGGTTGGTTTAACGCTTTTGATAAACTCTGGAGCAAATCATTTTGAATCGCCAGCTGATTACCGTTAGTGATGACATAACGTTTATCCAGCATGGTTGAACCATCTGCATTGTCTACCAATTTTACCGACATAAAGCATTGTTGAGCACGGTATTGGCGCTGATTAACAAACGCAATAGATAATGTTTTACCGGAACTGCTCGGTTCATCAATGTTGTAGTTGATTTTGTCATGCACCATAAAGGTGGAGAAGGTGTTAAGTGATGTCGCCACCAAATCACCCACGCCTATCGCGTAAGAGAGCTGATACGGAGAACTCCAGCTGTTACAACTCTTATTAACCATATTAATGTCAATATCGCGTGGATTGAGCAAAATGCGCGATTTACTCATAGGAAGACGTGTTTCAAGACTTGAAAACGCTACCAGTGCTACACAGATACCTAACGACAACAGGAAAAAAAACCATACCCAAAAGGTAGTGAATCGTTTGCTTTTAACTGGGGATTGTTCAGGTGGCGTTGTGGTGTTTTGAATGTTAAGACTGTGGGAGGGAGAATCTGTGGCAGGAACCGCCTCTGGTATAGGGGGAGGCGAAGATAGCATTATTTCCTCTCCCTCTTCTTCGCTGTACCAGATAACCGGCACCATTAATTTATAGCCGCGCTTTGGTACAGTAGCGATATAGACAGGACTATCTTCATCATTATCTTTTAATGACTTACGTAGTTCTGAGATACTCTGCGTCACAACGTGATTGGTGACAATACTTCTCTTCCAGACATTATCGATAAGTTCATCCCTGCTAAGTACTTCGCCACTGTGTTGAGCAAAGAAAACCAGAAGATCGATTAATCTCGGCTCAAGGGTAAGTTGACGCCCATTGCGGCTAATTTGGTTTATGGACGGAGTAACAAGCCATTCGCCAACGCGAACTACAGGTTGTTGCATAATAGAAACTCATTCGAAAAGGGAATGATGCAATGATAATTGCCATAACCTATTTTTTCCATCTATAGATGGGTTTATTTACATATTATTGGTGAATGCAAGACGTTATTTTTACTAGCCATAAACTTCTTGATTACATAGTATTACGAAAGGATTTTACTGAGAACCAGAAGTAATTTTCCTTACCATCAAAATTCATCATCTTTGCCAAAGAAAAATGTTCAGAAAATAATCCATGGAAAATTGTCCGGAGCGCTTACTATTTTAATGGATTGTTAGTCTTTGCATGAGCAAACGGACTGATACATTTCTCTTTGTTCTCATTCAGAAAATCTCATCAGTTGGCGTTCTGCCCGATGTTGTGCTTTATGGGTGCGTTACGCTCCTGATGACGTCATTTGACGTTCAACAGCATCACGGGGCCGCACGACATTTCACGTCAGTCAGCGCTATAGCTCAGAAACAAATTTTCCCGAATTGGGATATGCCCGCAAATTGCTGGTGATGTGGGGAGAATCTGGTTGAGTTCGGTAGAATTGATTTGGCGGCAGGACGCTTAAATCGTGGCGTCCTGAAACGAAAAACGGACCTCCGTGGAGGTCCGTTTATATGAATTTGGTGCCGGACTCGGAATCGTAGTTTGTGTTAACCATATGAAATAAAGGTATAATAATCATAATAACCTTAACTGTACCAACAAATGTACCATCAATTTATAAGCGTGAATGCAAATAAAGTCAATTATATTCAATTGGTTATGACAACATGCCCTGCCAAGCCTCACAGAACAATCTTCAAATCTGGACTGATTGTTCCGCTGCTTTTCCTTTCTCTATTCAATAGATTACCGTCACCAAATCCGATATGTTTACTCATAACATATCAAAGCGATAAGTAAAGCCAGAAGGATAGATGCCACATGACCAAAGCGGAGATCGCCAGCGCTGTTAATGAATGGTTCAACATTGAAAATTACAGCGTCCTGCAAAATTTGACAGTGGAACAGCTTTTCCAAGAGATAGAAAACAGGATTGTCGCCTATCGTATGGAACAAAACCGGGCTGAGTTGTCTCCCGAAAACCTTAGTAGGCATCAGAAATATTACGAAGAGTTGATTGAAGGTAAAGTCGTCTTTGGTGATGTTTTCGGTGGACCAGAGAAAAGACTATCTTCCAGCTATGCCATCAAGCCTGTAACACACCAAGGGCTATGGGAAGTGGCGGGTTATGTTGCGGCTTTCGATAAATACGTTAACCCGGAAGGAAAACCCCTACCTAATATGGAAGTCTCGCACTACCTGAAGGAAGCCGAGGTAAACAACGAAGGGCTGATGCTGGTTCAAATTAATCTGGCAGAAACATCACCCGAAGAAATCATCAATCACCTGAAAGTCATGGTTCCTGAGTGGAAACAGCAGCTACAGGCTCCTGAGCCTCCAGCGAGAGATTTTCGCTTTGGGGTCAGCAACCTTAAAAAAATACTGGATTACAACATTATCCCCATCATGGACCTGCTGTTCTGGGCGCAGGATCAAGAGGTCAGGATTGGTATGCCACAACTGACCAGCTTTTTATACCCTGATGAGTTTAAAGACGGTATCCGTGATGTAGATAAG
>OBJO01000709.1_pt1 | contig 13656 bp, 13 predicted proteins | sample 1481741 | NCBI WGS metagenome assembly OBJO01 (sample SAMN06140803, study PRJEB22556) | human gut metagenome | host: Homo sapiens | place: China: Beijing | collected 2014 | reverse complement strand
TTCTTTTCGGTCAACATATAACGCAATCGCTGGAAAGATAAGACTGATAGAAACCAAATTCCCTATAAATAAAAACGTCTCAGACTGAACGTATGAATTGATTGCAATCAACAGGATGTTCACGCTAAAAACAGTTCCTAAATAAAATAATGCACCTTTGAACTGCATTCTTGTTTTTCTCATGCTTCGCCTTCCATTTCTTGCATTAATTGTTTATTGTCATAAATCTTGAAGAAGGGATAATAAACGACCGTAGCGATCAATATGTTAACAATGACCAATAGAATAGCTCGCCAATCTCCTCCGGTAGCCAAATACGCGCCGATTGGTGCCGGTAAAGTCCATGGTGGCTGCACAAACATCAAGTGCACCCAACCAGCTTTAAATACCAGCCAAGTAACCGTTGTCATCAAAATCGGTGCTAACACAAAAGGAACAAAGAATATCGGATTTAGCATGATTGGAAATCCAAAAATCACTGGCTCATTGATATTGAAGATGCTTGGAATCAGACAAGCTCGACTAATGGACTTGGTATACTTGGCTTTTCCAAAAAGAATCGCGCAAATAATCAAGCCAATTGTCGCGCCAGATCCTCCAATCCAAATGAACCATTGAAAGAATGTTTCTGGAGCAATATGGGTAGGGGTTTGATGGTTTGCAACTTTTTCGGCATTCTCAGTAAAAAATTGAAGCCAAATCGGACGTACCACTGAGCCAACGATCGAGTCACCATGAATCCCAAAAAGCCAGAAAAAAGTAACCAAGAAAACTGGAACTAGGACCCCTAAGAAAGTATCTCCTGCTTTTACTAAAGGTGAAAAAAGAGTTTGGATCACTTGTTCAATATTCACTTTAAAGACAACATTAATCGTTCCAATCACTATGATAATAATTGCTGCTGGAATTACGGCCTCAAAGGAGCGTGCGACAGAGCTAGGAACTTGTTCTGGCATTTTAAACATAATCTTTTTGGTTTTACAAAATCGTAAAACTTCAACCGCAAAAATGGCTAAAACCATACACGGGAAAATCCCCACTGATCCGAGTGATTCCATTGGCAACATCAATCCTTGATCGAACTGTACCGGCATAATACTTAATAGAAAAGCTGCCACCGATAATTGTGCTCCGGTCAAAGGATCTAACTGATAACTTTTCGCTAAATTGTATCCGATTCCAAAACAAATATACAGAGACATAATCCAAAATGTCATCCGATAGGGAATTAGAATTTCCGTAATGTGATCTGTTGCCCATTGGTGAATTGCCCAGTTTTCTGGAACAGGTGGAAAAGCAATGATCAGAAAGAAACTACCAACAATAATAAACGGAATCGCCGAAACAACCCCATCACGAAGCGCTCGAAGATGTCGTTGCTCAGAGATCTTCGACATTGGTAACGCAACCTTGTCCTCTAGCATTTCAAAGAAATGATTCATTTTTATCCTCCTTTTCTCAACTCAAACTTTCAATAATTTTCAAGAGATTCTTGCCACCTAACGGACTGTAATCTGTGGGTTTGATCAATTCAATAGGAATATGTGCTTCATCTGCGGACTGTTTAAACAAGCTAAAGCGATGCTTTACTTGTGGGGCTACAAAAATAATGTCCCAATCTTTTTCTTGGATAACTGAATCCGCCTCACCACTTCCTACTGCAGAACTTGTTAGAGCAATTCCTTTTTTTTTGGCTTCTTTGTCTAGCGCTTTTTCTACAATTGCACTAGACATCCCACCAGAACAGATAAATAGAACTTTCTTCATTTGATTTACTCTCCCTTCTTATTTTTTTCAATAAAAGAACGATACCAATAAAAGCTATCTTTCTTGTATCTACGATAATCTCCATTCCCCTCATTATCAGCATCAACATAAATGACACCATAGCGTTTATCCATCTCACAACTGCCTGCGGATACAATATCAATGATCCCCCAAGCAATATACGCAATAACGTTGACCTGATCGATATCTCTAGCTTTAACTATTTCAGCAAAGTGCTCTTTGAAATAATCAATTCTGTAGGAATCATGAATTGTGCCATCTGCCTCGAGTTGATCTTTCGCACCGAAGCCATTTTCAGCGATTATAACTGGTTTTCTATAGCGGTCATAAACTTTATTTAATGTTGTTCGCATACCGATAGGATCAATTTGCCATCCCCAATCACTTGCTTTTAAGTAAGGATTTTTCGTTGTAACTACTAAATTCCCTGCAGTTTTTTCTGCTTCCTCGGTCGTTACCACACTGGAAGAATAATAAGAAAAAGAAACAAAGTCGCAAGTATATTCCTTCAGAATCTGACGATCTTCTGCGGTTATATCTAGATCAACAGAATTTTTCTCAAAAAAAGAATGCATATAATAGGGGTATTCCCCTTGCATAAGCACATCACTGCAAAACCACTGATTAATCTGTTCCTCTTTCACTAATTTCAAATTATCTTCTGGTTTTGGTGTCAACGGATAATAGCAGAAACACGACACCATGGAACCAAAGATTCCAGGAATATCCATTTTTCGTGCCAGCTGAATCGTTTTTGCATTTGCAATAAATTGATAATGTAGTGCTTGAAATACATCTTGATAGATATAGTCACCATTGCTTGGTTTGATTAATCCTGTACCGTTATAGGGACTAAAAAAGCCGGCATTAATTTCATTAAATGGCAACCAAAAATCCACTTGATTTCCCCATCGAGACAAAACAAACTCTGCAAAAGAGAGGTAATGGTCAATCATTTCACGATTCTTCCACCCACCGATGCTTTCCACCAAATAAAGAGGCACCGCATAATGATTCATTGTCAAAAAAATTTTGATTCCTTTCTTCTTTAATTCCCGAAAAATCGAATCATAATATGCCACACCTTGTTCATTTGGTTGCTCTTCATTCCCCAGTGGAAATAATCGTGACCAGCTAATCGAGAAACGATATAAATCAATCCCTAACTCGCTTAGCAGCTGTAGATCTTCCTCCCAGTTTTCGTATCCTTTCGTCCCTTTTCTAAACGGATAAAATTGGGTAGTTTCTGATTCTTTTGCTTCATTGATCACCTCTTGAGTCAACAATCGCGTTTGGATTGTTGCATTATTACTTCGAGGAAGATAGGGACGGCAATCTTGTGTATCTATCCCTTTCCCATCCTTATATCCACCTTCATATTGACTAGCTGCGGTTGCACCGCCCCAGTAAAACGTTCTCAATAGTATTCACTGCCTTTCTCTTTGTGACAGCTTCATTATAGATCTTCTGATTATTTTTTTCAATATTTTATTAAATATTTTGATTATTTTTTTCAAAAGAGATTTTTCATATGAAAGAAACATTCAAAATTAAAAAAAACCGCTTCGCAAAAAGCGAAGCGATTTGACTAGTTGATTAATTTTCTACTTCTATCAGAACTTCTGTGCGACTATCTTTGATCAAAAATAATCCCGTAAACAATAGCAGTCCCGAAGCGACGGTCATGACTAAAAACGAAACATTCATGCCGTGGAGCAAAGCGGCGGAGCCAGTCAATGTATGACTGTTGCGGGCGACCGTATTCATGATCCCAACAAAAACAGCTGTGCCGATGGCGCCGGCGACCGTCCGCAGCGATGTCAGTAATGCGGTACCATGAGCAGTCAATTCTGGCGGGATATTTTTATTGCCCCAGGTAACAAATGGCATCAATAAACAGCCCGTGGCGGCACAGCGTAAAATATTCAGGCAGACCGCCATCCAAATTCCTGTGTGTATATGAATAAAAAACATACCGATATTACTTAAAACTAACGAACTGCCGCCAATGATCGTTAAGATGCGGATACCGACTTTGTCATAGATACGGCCAGCGATAGGACTCAAAAAGGCAGAAACTAACGAACCTGGCAATACCACCAACCCTGAGATTGTTGCAGATTTTCCAAGAATGGATTGTACATACAAGGGCATCAGCATTGAAGAGCCCATTAAAACAAGATAGAGTAAAATACTCCCAAACACACTTAGCGCATACTCTTTCGTTTTGAGGACCCGCAGATCCAAGAAGGGCACTGCCGCTTTCATTTGGCGGCGGGCAAATAAGATGCCGCCAATCAAACCTACGAGCAATGCACCCAAGACAGGGAGACTGGCAAAGCCATAGGTTCCTAGATTCCCGAACCCTAATGTGAAGCCGCCAAAAGTCACAGCGCTGAGTATAAAGGAGAGCAGATCAAATTTTTTCTTCGTTACATCCAAGACATCTTCAAAGACATTCAACGCCCAAATCAACGAAACAAAAACAATGGCACCGACAATATAAAAAATGGCATGCCAGTTCAATTTATCAACGATCATTCCAGCTAATGTAGGGGCGATCACTGGTGCGGCAGTGATCGATAACCCATACCAACCCATGATTGCACCAATTCGATCCATTGGATAGATCGTCAATAGAATCACTTGAGCCATTGAGATCAAAATACCATTACCAATGGCTTGGAGGATACGAGACATCATCATAATGGGGAAATTCGGTGCTAACGCACATAGAACCATCCCAATAAGAGCGATTACCAATGCGGAAAGATATAATTTTTTGGTAGGTACCCGATTCATCAAAAAAGCGGTCAACGGCATGACGATAGCCATGGCGAGGGAATAGCCGCTGGTCAGCCACTGTCCAGTGGTCACAGAAATTTGCAAGTCGGCCACGATGGCCGGTAATGCGGTGGTCAATGCGGTGGATAACATCGTTAGTGCGATACAAGTAAGAATCAGATTAATAAAAATAAAGGTTCTTTTACGGTTTGTCAGATTACTCGGTTGGTTCAATAGATTCCGCCTCCATGCGTTGGTAATAAGCTTCAATTTTTTCTAACCCGCGACCAAAGGCTTGTTTTTCTTCTTCTGTTAGATCGGTCAGCATATCTTGGTGTGCTTTGCTGCGTTTTTGTTTCATCGCAGCAGCTTCAGCTCTTCCTTCTTTCGTTAATGAGATCAACTGGATTCGTTTATCTTGCGGAGATGTTTCTTTTTTGATCCAGCCTTTTTTCTCCATTTTTTTTAAGAGCTCCCCTGCTGATGTCGAGCGGATCGCCAAATAGGCGGCTAAGTCTTTCTGATTCAGTGTGCCGCGCTCGTCCAAAACTAACAAACAGTTGAACTGTCCCCGCCCAGGCATGAAGGGACCATATTTTCTTTCAGAATAACGACGATTCAATTTATACACTTCAAAAAACCGTTCAACGATCTTTTGCTCTGAGTAAGACATATGTATTGCTCCTTTTTTGTTCATTAAAACCAATTAAATAGGTACCTACTTAACAGACTGCTCTCTATTTTACATAGGTACCTATCTATTGTCAAGGTTACTTCTACATACAAAAAAAGCATTTCTCTCCTTGGAGAGAAATGCTCAGTTATTTGTGCTCCTCAGCAGCATCAGATACTTCTTCAGACAATGTTCCCGCAGCTTTATTAGCATGAAACTCTGCTAGAAGTCTGCGAACTTCATCTGTCGACTTAGTTGTCATCAATTGTGCGCGCAAATCGCTCGCCCCAGGAAATCCTTTGACATAAATCTTAAAGAAGCGATGCAATCCGGCAATGGATCGGGGAACCATCGTAGCATAATGGTCTTGCAGGTCTAGCTGCAATTGCAGCAACCCTAATAATTCCTCCGATGAGTGTTCTTTTGGTTCTTTCTCAAAGGCATAGGGATTTTTGAAAATGCCCCGTCCAATCATGATTCCGTCTACGCCATACTGTTGGGCTAACGCTAGTCCTGCTTGACGATCTGGAATATCGCCATTGATAGTGATCAATGTTTGAGGTGCCACTCGATCACGAATCGCTAGAACTTCTGGGATCAGATCCCAATGGGCAGGGACTTTACTCATCTCTTTGCGGGTCCGCAAATGAACAGAAAGATTGGCAATGTCTTGCTGCAACAAGTGAGTGATCCAAGCTTCCATCTCAGCCATTTCTGTGTAGCCGATCCGTGTTTTGACGCTGACTGGCAACCCACCTGCTTTTGCCGCTTCAATCAACTCAGCCGCCACATCGGGACGCAAGATCAAGCCGCTGCCTTTGCCGCGACCGGCAACATTTGGGACAGGACACCCCATATTGATATCGATCCCTTTAAATCCCATTTCCGCCATTCCAATACTCATTTGCCGGAAAAATTCCGGCTTGTCTCCCCAAATATGGGCGACGATCGGTTGCTCGTCTTCTGTGAATGTCAGTCGACCACGAACACTCTCGATCCCATCTGGATGGCAGTAACTATCTGAATTGGTAAATTCCGTAAAGAAGACATCTGGCGCCCCTGCTGTCTGCACAACATGGCGGAACACTACATCTGTCACATCTTCCATTGGTGCTAAAATAAAAAAAGGCTTCGGTAACTCCGCCCAAAAATTTGTTGTCATGCTTTCCGCTCCATTTCTTAGTGACCGGATCACTTCTTTGATCCAACTTACAAAAACATAGTCATTATACTAGGAATAAGCAAAAGAAGCAAAAAGCGAGACCATCCGCACTCATGGTCTCGCTTCTTGTTTCATTACTCGATAGACGCCTAATGCACCGATTTCGCACAAAAAGATCAGTAACGCTAGTGGAAGATAGGTATGACTGCCCATGATACCCACTAGCGGCGTACAGATGATCCCGATGCTGTACATGCCGATCCCTAAGATCGAGGAAGCGACCCCAGCGTGTTCACCTTGCCGATCCATCGCTAATGTAGTTACCACCGAATTGACGATCCCTAATGTCGCCACGACCAGAAATAGCCCAATGATCGCTAATGCAATAGAATTTCTGATGCCACTCAGCATCACCAGTACACTGCCAATAAAACCGATCACCAATCCGCTGCCTAATTGCTGGACTAGGGACAATCGCCGCGATAAAATCCCCGAAAGCTCCGCAGTCACAATGATACCGATCCCGTTGATACCATACAATAGGCTATACATTTGATCACTGAGCCCATAGACATTTTGGAACATGAAAGAGGATCCTGAAATATAACTAAACAATGCACCATAAATAAATCCTTGGATAAGCACCAGTAACATAAAGATGCGATCAGACAATACTGCCCGCCAGCCAGATTCCATCTGATGGATGTGTTCTTGCGGCTGTAATGTTTCCTGATAGCCAAAGAGAATACCAAGCAATAGCAAGATGCCTAAACCACCCAAAAAAAGAAAAATCGTTTGCCAAGAAGCCACTGCCAAAATCGCACTGCCTAGCAGTGGGGAAATGATCGGGAAAATACCGTTCACTGCAATCAGCATCGCAAAAAACTTCGTCAGCCGTTCGCCGGTAAATAAATCTTTCGCAATCGCACGGGTCAAAACGATCCCTGCGGAACTGGCGATTCCTTGCAAGAGACGCAAAGCTAGGAATAACCAGATATTTCGCACGAAGGGAACAAGTAAACAGCAAAGAATCGCTACGGTAATCCCTATAGCAAGAGGTTTCTTGCGCCCAATCCGGTCACTAAGTGTTCCGATTGCTAATGGACCTAATGCTAAACCAATCAGACACATGGTCAAACTCATTTGTGTGAGAGAAGCACTGATTCCTAATTCTTCTTGAATGACTGGAAAAGCCGGTAAATAAGCATCCATTAGTAAAGGGCCATAGGCGCTCAATGTGCCAAGCAATAAGGACAGCCAAATGATCCTACCTTTTGATAACTCCATTTTTCCTTCTCCTTTCCTATCTAAAAAACCTACCTCTAGAATACTAGCTGATTCCGTGGTGATTTTCAATGAGAATTTTTCTTAATTTCAGATATTTTTAAACAACTAAAACAATTCGTTTGGATATGGCTTTTTTTAGTTTTTGGTTCTAAGAAGCTTTAAAGACAATAGGGCGTTTCACCCTTCAATTCCTAACAGATCTCGAAAAAAGCTTATTGCCTTCTCCCTACCAAAAAACTAGTAGTAAGAAAACAATAAGCGTTTCACATGAAGATAATTATTGAATGATTTGAGCGATAAAAAGCCAGTGGCAGTATTTCAGCGATCATTTTTACTTACTCATCGTGTTGAATCTGGTACACTAACTGATCGAGCAATGGACCATAATCTACTCGCTGATAATCCGTCACATCAAATTCATAGAGCGTTCCCAAAGCAAATTCAGCGTACTTTCGTTCATTGATGATTCGTCGGAATTCTTCCTTTGTAATATGATTGGTTCCTAATGAACGGTCTTCTAAACTATCGCCATAATGATAGTGATCCATGATATAGCTCAAATGCCGTTCCGGCTCCCGATCTCGCTGGTAACGCCGTTCCCACAACACTTCGAAATCAGCCGTTAAGCGAATCGTGATTACTTCATAAGCATAAGTATCAGCAAGGTCTCGCAAGCGTCCTTTTTGCTTATCGCTAAATGGATACTCCGAAACAATGACTTTTTTCCCCGCTTCCATATATAACTCTAATGCGCGATAAAAGAACGGATAGTGACACTGAATGGTTCGAATCGAAAAGGGCGAATACCTTTCTCCTTTATTACCCATTTAGTAAGAAACAAGTTAAAGCGGATAAACCAAAAGATGCTGCGGTCCTTTGGGTCCCATTTTCTCTTCACCACTATCTACAAAACCCACAGAATAATACAGTTTTTTTGCTGCACTATTTTTTTTATTGACTGCTAGAACAATTTGTTTCATTGCTGGAAAATGAGTTTTTACAAAATCAGGCAATAATCGCAATGCTTCTTTTGCATATCCCCTCCTTAGAAATCTCGCATCAGTAGAGAAACTCCGCAACAAAAGAGCGTCATTTTCATCCGTATAGTCTGCTTTTTGGGGTCCTGCATCCAAAACAAAAAAAGTGACCAGTTTCTGTTGGTAAAAAGCCAAGATCGGATGATGCTGGGGATTCTTTTGGGAAAGTGCAATATTCTCTTGTGGCGTCCCTGTGAAATAGGTCATTTCGTCAGTCAGAAAATAATTGGTAACAGCTTCTTTGTATTCCTCTCGGTATTCCATTAACTCCATCTTTTATGCACACTCCTTCTGGTCTAAAACAATAGCCCATTCATTTGTAGGTCATTTTATCAAGTATTGCTTGAAATTACGAATAAAGTCATATACCTGATCGTTACACAGGTATATGACTTACAGACAGGTCCAAAATCAGGCTTCTTATTGTTCAATCGCCGAATGATTCATTAAACGATTGATATGGACACCTAGAAAAGCGATCTCATTCTCAGGGATTTTCGTTTGATATTCATTATCTACATACGCCTTTACCTTTGTTGCAATCTCCATAGCATTTGGGTAAAGGGCCCACATTTGCCGATACAGTCCTTCGTCTTTTTCTTACAATAATCCTTCTGTAAAGAAACGATCTACAAAAAAACGGACATGTGTGATAAAGCGGCTATAATGAATCGAATTTGTATTCACATCTTGCTGGATCGAATAGCGGACAAGGTTTACGATAATCCCAATCAATTTCGCTTTCTTCAACCCATCCTGATTATCCGCAGACGCAGATTGGGCATTGATCAAATGAAAAGCAATATTTGATGCTTCTTCTTCTGGAAGAAAGATTTGATACTTTTCACGTAACAAAAGTAACGCTTGTTCTGCAACTGCGTATTCTTTTGCATAATAGTTTTTGATTTCCCAATACAAACGATTGGTGATACTTAACCCCTTCTCTTGGCGTTCAACAGCAAAATGCAAGTGATCCGACAACGTTAAATAGATCGTAGAGTTTAGCGGATTGGGCATTAACTGTTGGGCCAATTGAACGATTTCTTTCGTCATCTCAAAAAACCTAATGGGTATCTCATCAATTAATTCAGCAAACTGCAGAGATCTCGTTTCATCAATTGGGAGAAATACTTGATCAATTTGAGAATCCGTTATCTGCTCTCCGGCTTTTTTCCCAAATCCAATGCCTTTTCCAAGCGCAATCATTTCTTGGCCTTCATTGTCAACAAGTACAACACTTGAATTTAAGACTTTCTTGATATAAATCATGCACTATCGCTCCTTCGTCATTCTCCTGCTAGGATTGCGCCATTAGTCTCAATCACTTTTTTGTACCAGTCAAAAGAGTCTTTTTTGGATCGATCATAAGTGCCATGTCCTTCATCATCTGCATCCACATAAATAAAGCCATATCGTTTTGACAGTTGGGAGGTACCAGCACTAACTAAATCGATTGGTGCCCAGCTTGTATAACCAATCAGATCTACGCCCTCATCAATCGCTTCTTTCATTTGTTTAAAATGCGCTTCGAAATAGTCCCTACGATACGGATCATGAACGTTCCCCTCCTCAAGGATATCTTTTGCTCCCATTCCATTTTCGACGATCATCAATGGAATTTGGTAGCGATCATATAACTCGATCAGCGAAATCTTTAGTCCTTTAGGATCAATCTGCCAGCCCCATTCAGTGGATGGTAATTTAGGATTTTTCACCCCTAGTACAGTATTTCCTGGTGTTCGTTCTGCTTGCGGATTCCCAGATTCCGCCATAGACATATAATAGCTGAAAGAAAGAAAATCCACTGTATAATCTTTTAGTATTTGAGGATCTTCCGGTGCCATTTCAATCTTGATGCCACGTTTTTCCAAGTCTCGCAAAATTAAGCGAGGGTATTCTCCTTTTACTTGAACATCTGCATAAAAATTATTCTCTAGGTTCTTCTTCAATGTCAATTCCACGTCTAGTGGATCACAGGTTAACGGATAAGTCATTAATTTTGTTATCATACAGCCTATTTTGTTTTGAGGATTTTTTTCGTGTGCAACTTTTGTAACTAGTGAACTAGCGACAAATTGATGATGCAAGGCTTGATAGATCTCTTGATGCTCTTTCCCCGGAGTACATTGTTCAGGAATAATTCCAGCTGTTGTAAAGGGATGACGATGAATGCTGTCGATCTCATTAAAGGTCAGCCAGTATTCTACGTATTCCCCAAATTCCTCAAAGCAGACTGTGGCAAATCGGACAAAGTCAGCGATAACTTTGCGTTCAACCCAACCATTATATTTCAAACTCAACGCGACTGGCATTTCATAATGAGAAAGTGTCACGATCGGTTTGATTCCTAAACGCTGCATTTCTTGAAAGACATTTCGATAAAAAGCAATGCCCGACTCATTTGGCTCCAGTTCTTCTCCTGTTGGAAATAATCTCGTCCATGCAATCGATAAGCGTAGTACTTTGAAACCCATCTCAGCAAATAACGCCAAATCTTCTTTGTAACGATGATAAAAATCGATTCCCCGACGTTTAGGATAAATCGTGTCTGTTGGATCAGCAATTGCTTCTTTCACGGCGTTTACCGTCACATGCATATGGGCTGCAAAATTTTTGGTGTCGACATCTGGTTTATACGTGGCGATATCTGCTACAGACAACCCTTTCCCGTCTAAATTCCACCCACCTTCCACTTGATTGGCAGCAATCGCTCCGCCCCATAAAAAATTCTCTGGAAATGTTGATTGACTCATAGTTGTATTCTCCTTCACGTTTTTTGATTATGCTGCTTGAATTTTACGAAACAAATGGAGAGATGGATAAAACACCCTCGCTTTTAGACATATTTTCTGTTTGTTCAATTGGTTTGATAATGAAATTTTCTTTGTTAGTCACAACGCAGATAACAGTCGGGTCATACCCTGCTTGTTTGATGGCTTCTAAATCGAATTGAAGCAATGGTTGTCCTTTTTTGACATAATCCCCCGCACTGACAAGCGGTGTGAAATATTTTCCTTCTAATTGCACCGTGTCGATCCCTATATGGAATAGGATTTCAGCACCATTCTGGGTCTTTAAGCCAATCGCATGGTTGGTTTCAAACAACATAGTAACTTCTCCATCCTCTGGTGCTGTTAGTTCGCCAGATGTGGGGATAATACCGAATCCCTCACCAATCATTCCGCTGGAAAAGACATCGTCTTTTATTTCGGCTAGCTTAACAACTTGTCCCGCAACAGGCTGACTGAGAACTTCTGATTGAGGGTCTTCTTTTCCTTCAACGGCCTCCATGACTTTATCTTTAAAAAGAAACAGGACTAAAACAAAAGCCGCAAGAAAAGAGACTGCTAAAGTGACTAATGCCCAAACTAAATTCATACTATTTGATTCATCAACGAACATGGTGATACTAGCAAGACCCGGACCCACTAATGCAAACGCTTTGATTGTAAAGATGCCAGCAACTGCTCCACCAACCAAACTAGAAGCCATCACCCCATATAATACCCGTTTGTTTAAAATCGTTACCCCATACAATGCTGGCTCTGTAATGCCAAACAGTGCAGAAATTCCAGCAGAAATAGCTGTTGAGCGAAGCTTTTGATCTTTTGTCCGCAGACTGACAGCAAAACATGCCCCAGCTTCAGCAATATTATGGGCAAGTGAAGCCGGTAAATAAAGCAATTCTGCCCCCATCTCGCTCATGGAAGAGACCGCATAAGGGATCATTGCTTTGTGCATACCGGTCACAACCATCAATGGTAACACAGCTGCTAAGATACCTGTTGCAACCCAGCCTAGATGAGTATAAAGCCAAATAATCGCTGCAGAGAAAACTGTACCTACCTCAAATCCTAAAGGTCCTAAAATCAATAGCGCCACTGGAACTGTGATTACTAGACTCATCATCGGAACAAAGAAGATGCGAATCGGTTTTGGAGAAAAACGAGTAAATAGTTTTTCGACTTGCGAATAAAACAAAACCGTTAAAATTGCAGGAAAAACTTGTGATGCATAGGCAATATTCTGTAATCCGATCCCCAAAAAGGTTGCTCCATCTGTCAGCAACGCTGTTATTTCAGGCAAAATCAGCGCCCCGACTGCTGAAACAGCCACTAATTGATTTACTTTTAATTTATTTGCCGTGGTCATAGCGACTAAAATCGGTAAAAAGTAAAGGGGGGCTCCACCTATAAGATTTAAAATTTGATACGTTTGGCTTTGATTATCAAGCACTCCTGTAACAGAAGCGAGTAACAGTAGTGATTTTAAAACACCACCTCCGGCAACCGCCGGTATAAGTGGCTGAAAAATGGAAATAACAAAATCCAACAGGACAGCTCCCCAAGACTGCTTTGTTGCACTTCCGCTGTCCGCATTGTCTAACTGATGCCCCAACAGTGACATCACTTCGTCATAAACTTCCACAACATCATTGCCAATGATAACTTGACACTGGACATTCTGCCGGACTCCGATGACACCCTCCACTTTTTCTAGTGCTTCTTTTTGAACTAGAGCATGATCTTTCAGGGTAAACCGTAACCTCGTTGAACAATGTTCCAAATGAGAGATGTTTTCTTTTCCGCCAATCAATTGGATGATGGCAGTTGCCGTTTCCTTTACATTCATTGTTTTTTTCTCCTTTAGATTATTTTTCTCTTCGTTGGCCAAACAAAGAAAAAAGCAGACAACACCTATTAAAACAACCAAATGAATCAGAACGATTCACTCATTGCTTTATATAGGTCCTGCCTGCTTAACCAGTCACATGCCTGTTTATTAATTGCATAATACCACGAAGAAATTGGAAACGCAACCACTATTTTTGATCCATAAGTTTGCCACCACAGCCAAATGTAAAACTCTAGGAATCAGGTAAGTATAAATTTTTAACATTCAAAAAAGGCATTTCCCAAAAGGAA
>OBJO01000704.1_pt1 | contig 13703 bp, 10 predicted proteins | sample 1481741 | NCBI WGS metagenome assembly OBJO01 (sample SAMN06140803, study PRJEB22556) | human gut metagenome | host: Homo sapiens | place: China: Beijing | collected 2014 | reverse complement strand
TTATCAGCTAAAACCGGAATTACGCAGGCGGATATAAGCCGGATCGAGAATGGAATGTATAAAATTCTATTTATTGCTTTTATATTATGATCTATTCTGCTATACTGATATTAAATAATTAGCGGATGGAATACGATAATTTACCAATTGCCGGGAGGATAAATATGGCGGTAATAATAGAGCCTATTATAAAGAATATAAGAGATACAAAAGTTAAGATTTTTTTGGAATCAAAGGGCATTAAAGAGTCGGAAAATGATGATAGACTTGAATTGTCTGCGTGGCTGGAACATTTATTGGATAGCGGACGAATTTCTGAGGAAGAAATCAATGACTTCTTTTTTGAGGAACTTATGTCGGGAAAAAGGCAGCTTGTAAGGATATATTCTTTAAAGTCTGTTAGAAAAATGAAAAGGGTTCAGGATTGGACCGATTTTGTACGAGAGTATGATTGCCCTGATTTGAGTTTTAATAGAATAATAAGCACATCGTTAAGTGACGAGGATGTAAAAGTATGTGCTATTAATTCAAAGATATTTGATGGAAAAATACAAAAAATAGAATTGATATTTGTTTATAAAATTAAACTTGAAAAAGATAATAGTATAAGTGCGACATATTCATATATACCAGTAGTATTTGATTTCACGGACAGGAAACTTACTATAAAGGTTTGGAATAGAGATGATGTGTGTGAAGGCTATAGACCTATGGAACAGCTAGATTGGATATTTAACAGATTACAAGACCTGCTTGATTTTGAAATAATGCCAGCTTCTGTTAAAGCACAGAAAGTTTTGTATAGAATGAGCAAGGCTTTGTTTGACGAGTTCTATGGACATCTTCCTTCTGTAACAGAGGTTAAAAACAAAAAGGCGAATATTCCAGTTATAGTTAATTCTCTATTAGACGGAATTACATTGAGTAATTCAATAATCAAAAATGGATTGCGGACTATGAATGACGATGTAATAAATGTGAATGATGAAATATACAAGCTGGTTCAACAAATAGCGTTATTTGATTATTTACAAGATCATACATTACAAGATTTATTACAAAACACGGATAAATATATATCAAGAGTTAGATTTAGTGATAGGGATAATTTGACAGCTTCATTAACAAGCGAAAAAGGAGTAAGGTGTATTTTTGATGCTAAAACATTTATGTGTGTTAGAAACTCGTTGGATTTAGTGGAACAGATAGTGTCTATTGTGGTTACATTTTCTCAGAATAGTGGTAAAGGGCTTATGTCTGTTAAATATGATGCATCAGATGGAAGATTTTTAACTATACATGTATTAAACAGTAGATACTATACCAACGATGATTATAAGAAAATATGGGAGTTGTATAATACATATGAATCAGAGTATATTTCAGAGGCTGAACAATTACCTGTCCAATTTGATGTTGAGGCAATGTGAAAATTTAAGCGATGATATTTTGGAAAAGATGCTTCAAGTCGATAAATATGAGATAAATAAACTGGTAGATACTTTACATAATGAACATGTGTTGAGATATAAATGGACTTTTAAGTGTCCACATTGCAATAATTTAAATACGGTATTTGAGGATGATAAAGAGGAAAATACATGTCAATTTTGTTCACAAGGAATCGATGTTTGCGAATTAAAAAGAGGTGCAAGGATACAGTATATGGTTGACCGAAGTGACTTTGAAGAATATCTGAAAGAAAGAGATGATACCTACAGCGACTCTGGTGGGAAAAAAACTAATTCATACAAGGTAGTACCTATGAAAAATCCGATTGTACAAAATGATCGAAGCTGTGATGGAGGACCGCATAATATGGAAGAACAACAAAAAGAAACGCGTTTATTTATTAGTCATAGTTCATTAGATAAGGAATATGTTAAGGCTTTTGTAGAACTTTTAGAGGACATGGGAATGACAGAAAATACTATTTTTTGTAGTTCTTGTGAGGGGTATAATATTTCCTGGGGGAAAGATATCTATGGTTATTTAGCTAAAGAGTTTAAAAATGATAGAAAAAATCTTATGGTTTTGTTTATGCTTTCTGATAATTATTATAAGAGTCCTGCATGTCTGAATGAGATGGGAGCTACATGGATATTAAAGAAAGATTATAGAAGTATTTTATTGCCTGGATTTGAGTACGAAGATATAGATGGAGCCATTAATGCACAGCAAATAGGAATTAAATTGGATGATGCAAATTTAAATATGCAGCTTAACGAAATAAAAAGACAATTTTCGGATATATTTAATCTTGCGCATTTATCTGATAATAAATGGGATCGTGTAAGAGAATCATTTATCAAAAAAATAACAGATATAAGAAATAGCAAAAATAAGGCAGCAGAATGATGGGGGAAGTTTTTTATATAAAATATCATTTATTATTGTGAATATATAGGATTATTAGAATTTATAAAGGTATATAGGTTGGTATGAATATGGCATATAAGTTGATAGTTGAAAACTATGGAAAAATTGAAAGAGCTGAAATTGAAGTTACACCCTTGACACTGTTCGTAGGTGATAATAATAGTGGAAAAAGCTATCTGCTATCATTAATATGGGCACTTTTATCAGAAGATAATATAATGTTATGTCAGGACTTAGATAATTTGTTAAAAAGTAATTTGCCACAATTTTATATGGATCTTCATAATTTAATAACTGATAAACAAATTAAACAAATTGAAATTGACGAAAAAGATATAATTCAATTCATTAATGAACTTTTTAAGGTAAATAAAGATAAATTTGTGAAATCTATTTTTAATTTTGATGGAATGAGTATTGGTAAAATTGAAATTCAAAATAATTCTAAGCACCAATACAGAATTAAGATGGATACTACGGTTGAAGATAGTGGAATAGAAATTTATGAAAGTGACGAGTTGTGGATGCGATTTGTGTTTAGTTCAGAACTTCCATATAAAAAAGTTATAAGCAGAATTATAACACAAATGATTAGTGGGTTTTTAAAAAATAATTTAGCACCAGGCTCAACGTTTTATCTTCCAGCAGCACGTACAGGATTTATGTTGGCAAAGAATACGATAAATCAAGTGGGAAGAAAGAGGGCGTTTGATTGGCAAATAGGAAATGGCATAGCAATGAAGTCAGCGGAAGTCTCACCGTTTCCTAAGCCTATAATTCATTTCCTGGATACAATTGATGATTTGAATTATAATACAAGAGAAAGTTCACGGCTGAATTTAATAGAGTGGATCAATGACAATATGGCAAATGGTCGTGTTGAATGTATAGATAATAATAGTGGAACTATTCAATATATTCCAAAAGGTATGGATAGTGGAATTCCATTGAGAGCTACTTCGGGCGTAGTCACAGAATTGGCTCCTTTAATATTATTGTTAAGATATTCAAGAACAATAAAGGAAATATGTTATGAGGAACCGGAAATGTGTCTGCATCCGCAGTTGCAATATCAGATGGCACGGTTGATTATACGTATGGTGAATTCAGGAATTAATATTGTTGCATCGACTCATAGTGATATTATTATTCAGCATATCAATAATATGTGTCAGCTAAATGGACATTATGATGAAAATAGAGCTATATTGAATCAGATGGGATTATATAGTGATGATTTAATAAGTATAGATGAAATTTCTATATATCAATTTACAGATATATCAGGCAAGACTAAAGTTGAAAAAATTGTTCCTGATAATAATCAATTCAGAGTTCATTCATTTTCGAATGCATTGAATAATCTATTGAATCAGACATTGGCGGTTTCAGATATTATATGTGATGAGGAAAAATAAAATGCTTCCAGAACACGTTGTAGATAAATTGAAATACTTTAATAGTTCAAAATATATAGTTGAAAATGGAAAGGTAGAATTAAAAGAAAAGAAAAAAGAGGGGAAAGTTCACCTGATATGCAAACTTAAGAATTGTACACTAATTTTTAACGATCCGGAGAAAAATACTTTACCATATTTGGATGAAAACATAAAATATGCAAAGTCATGTCCGGATAAGTTCTTATTTGAGTTGGACTTAGATGATAAATGGATACTCCATGTAATGGAATTTAAGAAAACAATTAATACTTCTACTATTGCGAAATCAAAGAGACAGTTTGTTATGGAATATACAATGCGCGAGCATTGGCGGCCTTTTTAAATATCGAAATAAAAGAGGTTCGCATTTATTCGGCATATAGGAAAGATGAAATTGAGGGAAAGTCATTGATACAAATGAGGAGCGCTAATTGTGATCCGGAAGCATTATGTATTATGAAAGACTGGAATGATGGAATATGTAATTTGAATATTGACTTAAATAAGATAAAGTTTGAGCACAATAAGATTAAATTAAATCAATACGGCAATGGGATGTGTGAATTGTGAATTTGTTACAGTGATAATAATACCAGCAGTAATACCAAGAATGAGTTATCTGATGATTTGCCAAGTGGCAGAGTTTGTTAACTTTTGGTAAAACGTGCAACTAAAGAAAATTTGTACGCAACCGAACAGATAAAAAACCTTGAAAATAAGCCAAAAACCTGTGTTTTTGATTGAAAAAATGCAGGTTTTGCAAAATCTCTGGAAGCTCACATTTATTCAAAGGCTGAAACGGTTATAAAACACAATGATATAGAAATATGCAATGTGCAGGTAAAGCATATGTGTAATGATGATTACAATATTGAGTGCATATTGAAAAATAATGGCTATCAAAATGCTGATAATGTAGCTATTTCTTTTAATAGCAATGGAGATGATATAATAAAAGAATCTGAGATAGAGCATTTAAACAGTGGGGAAACTTGTACAGTCAGTGTTGAGTTGACAGCAGATGAATATGCTTGTATATCAGATAAAACCTTATATTGTGAAGTGACGAGTTCACTTTCAGAAAGCGATTACGGTAACAATTCAAAAACAATTGATTTGAATAAAACTACTGCAGACGGAATACATAACTGGGTAAAAGATGAAAAATCCGGAAAATATATTTGCAGCATTTGTGGCAAAAAGATAGAAGATGATTATTCTGGTGAACTGAAAGGCCTTTCGCTAAGCCTGAGTGATGATATCGGATTGAATTTTGTTATGCAACTGTCAGATTCTTTACTGATTGATAAAGATAATGCATATGTCGAATTTACACCTGAAGGAAGTAAAAAATCCACATGTGTATATCTTAAAGACGCAGACAAGGTTAATTACAATGGAAGCGACTGTTATTCATTTAAATGCAGGGTTAACGCCGCAGAAATGACCAAAAAGGTAAACGCGGTGCTTCATTGCAATGATTGGACAGGACAGACATATTCATATTCGGTTTATGACTATGCAAGCAAAATACTAGCTGAGCCAGAAAGCAGCGAATACAACTAATACAACAGTTTCGAAAGACTATAATTATGCTGTCTTCAACAACAATATGGGCGTTTCATTCCTAGGAGGCAGTCTTGTTCTGAATTCCGGTACGGATTTGAAGCTGTATTATGGCAATGACTTACATGTATAAGGCGCTAAATTCACAAAATTCTAATACAAAGCTGAATAATGTAGTAAAGGCGTTATATCTTTATAATGAAGTGGCAAAGCAGTATTCGATGGGAAATTAGAGTAATCAAACTTTTTGAGGGTTGCAAAGAAGGTAGAGGGCATGAGTCCGAGTGAGTATCGGAAAAAGTGGTAAAATATAAATTGTTTTTTAAATACAAATCCGCTATACTATAAGCATGGTATAGCGGTTTTTTACTGTAATCTGAAGAGTTATTGTGAGGTAGGGATATGAAGCTTGATTCGATAACATTACAAAATTTTAAGGGAATAGACAATCTGGAAATAAAGCTTGATAATAAGACAACGGTTATTTTTGGCGTGAATGGCGTTGGCAAGTCAACAATCCTTCAGGCTATAGATTTATTATATGCTGATATCATTGCAAAGCTGATGGGAACGGTAAGAAGTAAGACAGCCAGATTCAATGAAGATTTTATTAGCTATGGAAAGTCTGCGGCCGGCATAAAGGCAGATTTCGATTTTGGGGATGGCGAAAGCATATATTATGAACGCACAATTGACAGGGCTAAAGGTGAAAAAAGAAATACAAGTGCTCTTAAAAAACTTACAGATAAGTTTCAATCGTTATATATACAAATGGGTTATGATGATGGCAATGGCAATTGGATAGAGGAATCGGATAATAAGAGTATGCCCATTTTTGTTAATTATGGAGTAAATAGAATTGTGCTTGATGTGCCGGTTAGGGCTCCTAAAGAGCAGTTTGTAAAACTGGATGCATTTGACAAAGCTATAGAAAGTACGATAGATTTTAGAAATTTATTTAAATGGTTCAGAAATCAGGAAGATATAGAGAATCAGATAAAGGTTAGAGATGATTCAAAATATGAAGATAAAAGCCTTGCAGCTGTTAAAAAAGCAATGTTAGCTATGCTTGAGGGATTTGAGGACATTCGGATAGAGAGAAGACCTTTGGCAATGAAGGTCAATAAAAACGGCAAGTCTTTAAAGATAGATCAGTTATCGGATGGAGAAAAATGCACGATAGCTCTATTTGGAGATTTGGCAAGAAGAATGGCATTGGCAAATCCGGGTAAAGATGTGAATCCTTTGGAAGGCTCAGGTGTTGTGCTCATTGATGAATTGGATTTGCATATGCATACATCGTGGCAACGAAAGGTATTGAATGTTTTAAGAGACACATTCCCCAATATCCAGTTTATTATTACTACACATTCTCCGCAGATTTTGGGTGAGATGGATGATTCTGTCAATTTATTGTATCTGTATAATGAAGATAATGAGATTCTATTTAAGACCTATGAATCCTTTGTGGGATGGGATGCAAATGTTATTTTAGAGGAAGTAATGAATACGTCTTCAGTTAATCAGGACATCAAGAGAATGATTGATGAGATGTATAAGTGTATTGAAGATAAGAAGTATGATGAAGCAGAGAAAATAGTGGATATATTGGATAAGAAAACAAATGGTTATGCTGATGGTATTTCTAAGGCAAGGATACTGATATCAAGGGGTAAAAGACGTGAAGCAAATTAATAAAAGCAGTGCGCCGCAATGGTTTGAACAAGCAGGCTATTCAGGCATCAGAGGTGTTTGATGATGAGGATTATACGGATGATGAGATTCGTAGTTTTATAGAATATTATTCAAATAAGAATAATGGTGAATATGAGCCTTATTGCAAAGCAATTGTTGATTGTTTGGAGGAGATGCTTTGATAGTTTTAAAGTGATAGTGATAAAAACCAACATTGTGCTAATTTATACAAATATTGTCGATTCCATTTTTAGATACGTCTGTTTAAAATATTATCGTATTATAAACAGACGTATTTTTTATCTATTTTAAGAAAGTACGAATGAATTTACGAGTGTTTCTTATTTGGAATTTACAAGGGCTGGAGATATGTATTATATAGATACCACTTTAAACATAAAGTCAATCTTTGAGAGACCTGATATCCAGATTTCAGATGGCGCTGATTGTGAGTTTTTTATATAGTCCAATGAAGTATGTGGCCAAGGCATATACAAAATGCAATGTTGATGCAGAGATTTTACTGAATTCATTGTACTGGTTCGAATATCAGAAACAACAAATGGCATAGTTTTGCTTGTAAATTTCATATAGAAAGAGTACTATAGTTTTAGAAGACTATGCTATTTCAGCATTGATAGTAAAAATATATCTGATTATAAGTTTACAGTAGGAAATCAAATTTTAAAACCGGTTAAGAAAGATGGTAAATATTATGTTGATTTAACAGGAATATTACTAGCCAATTATTTTAAATCATTTACTATAAATGTAAATGGAAAAGCGTTTGTTACATATAGCGTAAATGATTATTGTAATAAAGTGCTAAATTCAAAAAATAGTAGTAATAAATTGTCCGATTTAGTGACTGCGATTTATGAATTAGGTACTGCAACAAAGTAATTAACTGGAAATTAAGGAATAATGTTACATGGAATTTAATAAGACAAAACCAATTGCGTTAGGAATAGCATTCACTCTCGCCCTAACACCGATTCACGCAATCACATATGCAGACACCAATTCAGACAGTGCATCGATAAATGTTCAGACTGCACAGACAGAATATAAATCAGGATTTGTATTCACTAAGAGCAGCTACGCTTATAGAAAAGGCGCTGATTTGACAGTATGTGTATCAAAGAGCAATCTTTCTGTGGCTTGTGATTCATATAAGCTGTTTTATATATCGGACGGAAGTGAGCAAGCAATTGACCGGAACTCATATACAATCAGAGTTCTTGGGGATGCGGTATATTTTACTTTATCCACGAATTGGCTGAGCCAGTACAGCCCTCAGGATATTGATATTACTGCGATTGCTTACAATGGAACTGCTGAGGTATCTAAGACAAATGCTAAGCTTGTTTCTGAGGATGGCTTTGATATGGACTTTGCAGCCGGAACAGTGTGTGTCAATCAGACAGAAAATATCAGAACTAACGGACAAGGCAAACTGACACAGGATGCGCGGTCGCAGGCTGGCGGAAAAAAATACATATATGTAGTTGACTCAGTAATTTCTCAGGATGAAAGCATCATAAAAATATCCAATGCCGGTAATGAGTGGAAATATACCGGAATGAAGCCTGGAAAGACAAAACTCACAGTACGTTATCACTACTATTATGGCAAGGAAAAATGTACCGGTGAGAAAACTGCTGAGTATGAAGTGGTTCCTGCCACATATACACTCGATGAAGAACGTGGCAGCTCTGGTATGCTTATAAACCGTGGCGCCTCATATACATGCAATCTTAGAACAAAGCAGACAACCTATGATAAGAGTGGCAAGGCTGTAAGTAAATATGTAGATAATGTTGCATACGAATGGTATATAAGTGAAAAAGAAGAAAATGTTGCGGTAAACATAGAACAAACTGCACAGAATAAGCTTAAAATAACACCAGCAAATGCCTCGGAATCAGGAGCTTTTTGTATAGGAATAAGAGCACTTGATGCTTCCGGTAATGTTTATTTTGAAGAAGAATCAATATGGTATCTGGTAACAGATGGACAGGCAGATGGAGATCATGGAGATTCATCAGAAACTGCAAATCCGGGAAATACCTCATCCGGAAGTCAAAATACAAACACAGGAAGCGAAAAGGTAAGTGTATCGAAGAGTCAGAGTATATCCTTATTGGAGAATCATAATATCGGTCTAAATATCTACTGGAAAATGACCGGCTCTACGTATGACATAGGAGACTGCATGGTCAAGTACACCTATGAAGGTGACAGCGGAACACCACACTATGTGGCATTGAACCGGAGTCCGGTTGGTGATGGCGAATCATATTGCTCAAGAATTGATATAAGCGCAGTTGAGATGACCGAAAAAGTAAATTTACAGTTACTCTCTAATAGTGGAAAAGTGCTGGATACATTTTCAACATCAGTAGAGGATTATGCCAAGAGCTTATTGGCAAGCAATACAAAAGAATATGCAGCATATAAGCCGGTGGTAAAAGCGATGTTGAATTATGGCGCTGCATCACAGCAGTATTTTGGATTTATGACATATGCATTAGCCAACAGAAGCCTTACGAATGCCGATAAGACGATACAACAAATTCCACAGGCAACGCTGAAGCAGTATGCTGCCAATTCAAGTATCCGCCAATTTTCAATGAGTGGAATACACTATTACGGATCGAGCCTTGTGGTGGGAGATGATGTAAAGCTCAGACACTATTTTAAGCTTGATTCCGGCAGAGATATATCAAATTATTCGTTTGCAACGTATGTGGGCGGAGATATGATAGGCTATGCTACACCATGTCGTTCGAAAGATAAAGACATGTATTATATAGAAGTAACTTGTACAAACAGAAATTTCTTCTCTGGCATGAGGACGATAGTATCGAATGGAAATACAGAAACTATATTGGACTATCAGCCGATGAACTACATTGCAAAAGCATATTGCAGTTCAAAGCTAACCTCTGAATTGAAGACGTTGCTTGATGCAATGTATTGGTTTGAATATCAAAAAATTAAATAAGTTGTTGCATAAAATATAGTACTAGAGTATAATTCCTGACTTTGAGAGTTGAAGTTAGAGGAAATTCAACTTGCTAAAAAGCATGCATATATAAAAGAAAATTATGAAAAGTGGAATTTTTTAGAGGCTTTTTCAGCGTCTGACGATTATAAGACAGAACCTATAGATTTCTATTTCGAATTTAAAAAGTCATCTACTTGCAGCTTGGCTGAATTGGTAAAAAAGGAACATAGATATATATGCAATGATGGGTATATTAAAGAGCATTCAATTGATGATTTAAGCGAGTGCATTGTAGTGCACAACCGTAAGCAGGCTTTGAAAATATTTGCAAATATCAATAGAATATTTGATGATTATTTGAGCAAGGCTGGGCTTGAAGGAATTGAGTATTATCGGCAGTATTTTGAAATTAGTGTAAGAAGAGATGGAATGCCACAAGTATTTTTGCCATATAGTTGGACAAGTAAAGAGTATCTGATGAAGGAAGAATCCCTTCTTTAGTAATCTGATTTACAGAAACTTATTAACCAAGTAGTCTTGATTGACTACACCATAATTATAATAGGATATAGAAAATGAAATTTAATTTTAACAAAAAAATGGTTAGCACAATAGTGATATTGATTTTTGGCGTAGCAATTACAGTTGCAGCACTGTCTGCAAAGAATATAGCGCTTGAAAATAAAACAAGCTCAGAAATAGCCACAGAGGCAGTATCAGCTACAGAGATGATATTGGATACAGAAAATACAGAGACTAGTAATGTGGATAAGAATTCTGACGAAAGTTCAACAACTACAAAAGAAACGGGCAAAAGCTTGAAAGATACAAAGAGCTCATCAGAAAACACCGATAATAATGATTCCAGGGATTCATATGAGACTGATATAATGAAAAATGATAAATCAGAAAACACTTCAGACGATGTAAATAAAACAGGTGATAAGATTGATAAAAAATCTGAAATAAACAATTCAGGAATGAATAATAATAATGAACCGAAATCTGATAACGGAGCGATAGAGCTTCCAATTATACCGATTGACTAATGTGACGTCAGTTGTGGTTTTACCTACATTTGAAGAAGAAACGTAAGAGGAGTTAATACAATGGAGGAAGTCGAATGAAGACAAAAAAGTTTTTATCATTGGTGTTAAGTGCGGCTATGATATTAGGTGCGGCTGTTCCGGTGGCAGCAGAACCGGTGTCAGCAGGACAAGGCGTTGAAGCAGAACAACAGCCAATTGTAGAAAATAGCATTACAAGTGGATATATTCTGAGTGATTTGGATTATAATACACCGGTGTATGAACCGGATGAGGCGGTGCCGTATTCTGATGATTGGGGATATTCTGCAGATGAAACTATAGAGAGCAGGTATCCGGCAAATGGAGTCAGCGATATCAAGGCGAAATATCCGTCTGTTCGTAATCAAAATCCTCTTGGCACATGCTGGACATTTTCGTCAATAGGTCTTGCAGAGTTTGATCTGATTAATGATGGTGCGTTTGATAAAAATATAGATCTTAGTGAACTGCATCTGGCATATTATGCATATAATTCGCTGTTAGATCCGCTTGGTGGAACAGAGGGTGACTATGCAAAGTACTATATGAATAATACAAGTGTTCAGTATGGTTATCTCAATCGTGGTGGCAACTATTTGATGGCGGCACGCAGAATGGGACAGTGGTGTGGTCCGGTAAGCGAGAGTGATGTACCATATAGTAAGGTGGCAAGCAACGGATATACAGCAAGCACTATTGATACTTTTCTTAATACAGGTTTATCTGATGAATATGCATATTCAAAGGACAAGGCACATCTGGAAAATACATACATGATTAATATCAAGGAAAATGCATCAGATGTGAAAAAAGCCATAAAAAAATATGGTGCAGTGGGAATTATGTATAGTCATAATGATACCGGATATCATTACATAAATAACAGTTATAATGATAAAACAAATAACAGAGCAGGTCATGCGGTAATGGTTGTTGGATGGGATGATAACTATTCTAAAGATAATTTCAGAGACGGTGTTAAACCTGAAAAAGATGGTGCATGGCTTATTCGTAATAGTTGGGGAGACGGAACCGGTTCATATTATAATCAGAGTTATTTCTGGATGTCATATGAAACGTTTTCTTTATCCGATACGGCTTGGGTGTTTGATTTTTCTGCTAATGATGGATATGATAACAATTATCAGGTTGATGGAGGATTAAATGTAGCCCATCAAAGCGGTTACAGAAAATTGGCCAATGTTTTTACTACTCAGGCAAAACAGGGAGTATCTTCTGAGGACTTAAAAGCAGTTTCCCTGTCTATTACATCTAAAACGAATGTGAATTATACAATAGAGATTTATACAGATTTAAAGGATAAGGCAAAGCCAACCAGCGGAACAAAGCAGGAGACTGCTACCACTACAGGGCAGACAACCTATGCCGGAGTATACACAATTCCACTTAAATCAGCGGTTAATCTGAAGCCTGGGACAAGCTATTCGGTTGTAGTGACTACTGATACACCTGCCATTGACATTGAGGCAGCGATGACCGGAGATGTAAATTATAATAATGAAATGGTGTGGGAGAATCATGCGTCAAGTGATAATACGGCAAGCTATTATTTCTATGGGACAGGGTTGGCATATTCCCGCAGTTGGAATTATCAGAATACGCATGGTAATTTCTGTATAAAAGCATTTACCGCCAATAATGTAGAAAAAGATTCTGAGAAGCTTGTTGGCAGGAGCCTTACTTTAAAAGATAATATTGATATGAACTACTATATGGAGCTTCCTGAAAGTATCAAATCAAACAGCAACGCATATATGGAGTTTACGGTGAATAATAGCCGGCCATATAAGGTCAGCGTAAACGATGCAATCCCTGTTGAGAAAAACGGAAAGGTTATATATAAGTTTGCGTGTCCACTAAATGCTGCACAGATGTCAGATACGGTTAAAGCTAAAATGGTGGTGGATGGTAATAGTGGAAATGAATACACTTACAGTGTAAAAGAATATGCCACCGAGCTCCTGTCAAAATCAAACGAGTATCCGGAAGAAACCATTAAGCTGGTGAAGGCACTCTTAAACTATGGAACGGCAGCGCAGAGCTTCTTTAAATATAACACTGATAAGCCGGCAAATGCTGGTTTGAGCGATACAGATAAAGCTGTAGCAGCGGCTGATTTTGAGGAATATAAGGCTGTTATTAAAACAGATAGTGCAAATAGTCAGAGTAATGGACTGACATATTACGGAAGCTCTCTGATATGTAAGTCTGAGATGACAGTAAGACATTATTTTATGGTGAACGAAGGCTGTGATATAAACAATTACAAGTTCAGTTATGTTAATGCAGATGGCAATGAAGTCAGTCTGACACCTAAAAAGGCTTCAGATGGGGTGTATTGTGTAGATATAAACGGAATAATGGCACGCAACCTGAATAGTAATTATGCATGCAAAGTCACCGGAAAGAATAAGGCCTGTATTTTCGAGCTGGACTATGGTCCGTTCAGCTATTCACAGAAGGTCATTAATAGCGGAAATTCATCTGATGAATTAAAAAATCTTGTGAACGCGCTATATTGGTATT
>OBJO01000703.1_pt1 | contig 13709 bp, 10 predicted proteins | sample 1481741 | NCBI WGS metagenome assembly OBJO01 (sample SAMN06140803, study PRJEB22556) | human gut metagenome | host: Homo sapiens | place: China: Beijing | collected 2014 | reverse complement strand
AGTCAACGATAAGGCTTTAGGAAGGTCACCTAATGGCGATTTTTTAGGCATCACATCAATTAAGTGGTAAGAAAAAAGGAGGAAAGCCATGAAATACGAAGAAAAAACATTAACACGCGACTCAAAATTTAAAGGAAATATTTTTGAGGTAGCTGTAGACGAGGTCCTTTTACCAGATGGTAAGACGTCTCGTCGTGAGCTCATTTTCCATAGGGGAGCTGTGGCCGTTTTAGCGGTTACTCCAGAAGGTAAACTTGTTATTGTTAAGCAATACCGCAAGGCTATTGAAGATGTATCGTATGAAATCCCTGCGGGTAAATTGGAAGTTGGCGAGGCTGGTGATGAAAAGGATGCGGCAGCACGTGAACTTGAAGAGGAAACCCAATATCAGGGTGATTTAGAGTTGATTTATGAATTTTACACTGCCATTGGCTTTTGTAATGAGAAAATTAAACTCTATGTGGCGACTAATCTAAAACCTGTTGAGAATCCTCGTCCACTTGATGATGATGAATTCCTTGAAATTTTTGAGTTGACCTATGATGAGTGTATGGAGTTAGTGAAATCAGGTGAGATTAAAGATGCTAAAACTATTCTTGCACTCCAGTACTATGCACTCCACTTTGGAGGAAAATAAGTTATGGGGAGACCGCTGTTAACTGACGATATCATTGAGCAGGCCAAGCGTGGGGAAATTGATTTAACTGACCACCCTTCTTATCAGGGCTACGATGAAGACTTTTATGATGAGGCCTTTGATGCTGATTATGAGCCTTCTACCTATAAGAGTCGTCGGATTGAAAATGCGAAACGCAACCAGTTTCAGCACAAACTCAATCGTATTCTCTTTTGGGTAGTTGTCCTCTTGATTATCCTCTTTATTGACTTGACGACCACGCCCAATGGCTACACAGTCCGCTGGCACATTTTCAGTGATGGTCGAACCGGCCGCTGTAAGGGCACTATCTCCGATTTCAAGCGGAGCAATCAAGGTTGAATTACTTCCGATAAAGACGTTATCGGCAATTTGTGTCTTGAACTTATGTTGACCATCGTAATTGACTGTTATAGTACCTGCACCAAAGTTAACATTAGATCCAACTTCCGCATTGCCAATATAAGTTAAGTGTCCAGCCTTGGTATTTTCACCGATAGTTGAGCCCTTAACCTCAACAAAGTTCCCAATGTGAACGTCTTTTTTAAGCGTAGAGTCTGGGCGAACATGAGCAAATGGCCCAATAGTAACACCATCCTCAACCACTGAATGCTCAATCATAGAGTGGGTGATAACTGTGTGGGCACCGATTGTAGAGTCAACAATGTAGGTACCATTGGTAAGCACTGACTCTGCACCAATCTTTGTTTGACCTTTAAGTGTCACATTAGCTTCAACCACAACGTCCGGTGCAATTTCCACATCCACATCAATGTATGTGGCATTTGGATTTTGGAAGGTTACACCATTGACCATGTGAGCCTTGTTGATACGACGACTCATGACATCTTCCGCTGTTGCCAGGGCAACACGGTCGTTAACCCCAAGACTTTCTTCAAAGTCACGAAGAGTGAAAGCACCTACTTTTTCACCATTTTCTCGGAAAATAGAAATGACGTCTGTCAAATAATATTCTCCTTGCGCATTGTTAGTGTTGATATTTTTTAGCGCTTCAAAGAGACGTTTATTGTCAAAAACATAAGTCCCTGTGTTGATTTCTTTGACTTGTTGTTCAAACTTGTTGGCATCTTTTTGCTCTACAATCTTAGTCACTTCGCCATTTTCATTACGGATGATACGACCATAGCCAAATGGATTGTCCGCTGTCGCTGTCAGGATAGTGGCAACATTTTTGTGATTAACGTGGAAGTCAATAAGATTTTTGAGGCTTTCACCTGTAATCAAAGGCGTATCCCCAGCAATGACAAGGGTTTGACCTTCAAGACCAGCTAACTCTGCCTCAGCCATCATAACAGCATGACCAGTCCCCAACTGCTCTGTTTGCATTGTAAAGGCAGATTGACCATCCAAAACCTCACGAACAAGCTCAGCCTTATGACCAATAACAGTAACGTTTTTAGCTGGTTCGATGGCTGAAACTGCACGGAAAACATGCTCAAGCATGGTGATACCTGAAACCTTGTGCAATACTTTTGGAAGATCTGATTTCATGCGAGTTCCTTTACCCGCAGCAAGGATAATTGCGTAATTACTCATTTTCTTTTTCCTTCTTAATATTTTTTTGTGATGATTTCTTTCGTGACGGTCTTAGCCTTGAGCCCCAAATCTCAGGACCTCAACCTCCCACTGGGATGGCCAACGAAAGAAGAGGGCCTTGGAAACACAGTCTCTTATTTCTTAGAAAACATGTCCCCAGAACTGTCATTCTAAAGGCCTCTGATTATCTATAATCGCCCTATTATACCATAAATGAAAAGGTTTTGGCAGAATGAAAGGTAATGAAAAAAGAGCTGACGCTCTTTTTCTAAGTATAGTTATCCTATAACCATTCTTTGTATTTCTTAATATAGATATGCTTCACAAAGGTAACACTAAGCATATACAAAGTAATGATGATAAACAAGAGAATGAAATAGAGACCGTTTAGATGGCTGAGTTTTAAGAGACCAGCCAATGGACTGTATGGAAGAGAAGTCACAAAGAAAGCAGCAAATAAGGTTGTCACAACAACTGATAGTGCTGGGTGACTTTGAATAAATGGTAGTTTTGGTGAACGTAACATGTGGATAACCATGGTTTGAGACCACATAGATTCGATAAACCAACCTGTTTGGAAAATAATGATAAATGCTGCCGCTTCTGGTGAACCATGAACATAGCTATGCCCCAAAATCATTGGCACAATGATGAAATAGAGCAAGATATATGTCAAAATATCAAATACGGACGAAATAGGTCCTATCCAAGCCATGAAACGCATGATTGATTTGGCTTCCCAGATATGTGGCTCTTTAAGAAATTCCTTGTCCACATTGTCAAATGGAAGGGCGATACAAGAGATATCATAGACAAGATTTAGGACAATCAAATGCACAGGTGCCATTGGTAGGAATGGTAAGAAAATGCTGGCAAAGAGGAGAGAAAAGATATTCCCGAAATTTGAAGAAACAGTCATCTTGATATATTTGGTCATATTAGCATAGACCTTCCGTCCTTCAACCAAACCTTTTTCCAAGACCATTAAATCCTTATCAAGCAAGATAACATCTGCAGTTTCTTTGGCGATATCAACAGCTGTATCCACAGAAATCCCCACATCTGACACCTTCATGGATGGGGCATCGTTGATACCATCACCCATATAGCCTACCTTATGCCCATTTTCCTTAAGGCTTAGGATAATTCGTGCCTTTTGGTCTGGGGATAACTTAGCAAAGACTGTTGTCGTTTCCACAGCCTTAGCCAAATCTTGATCTGACATGGTATCAAGATCACTTCCAAGTAGAATGTGCGTCACATCTAGACCAACTTTTTCACAGACAGCCTGTGTCACCTTATCATTGTCTCCAGTCAAAATTTTTGTGGTCACACCATATTCCGCCAAAGCCTTGATAGCAGGTGCTGCTGATGGCTTTGGTGGGTCAAGGAAGGCAAGATATCCCGTCAAAATCATATCACTTTCATCTTCGACACTAAAGACGTCATTTTCATTAAGCTGTGATTTGTAGCTAACACCGAGAACACGCAAACCTTGTTCATTCAACTGTGCAACTTCCGCAAGGACTTCCTCACGAACATCGTCAGTTAATGGGATAATGTCTCCCTTGTATTCCACATAGTTAGAAACAGAGAGCATTTCTTCAAGGGCACCTTTTGTCACCATGCTAACAGATCCATCAGTGTCTTGAACAATGACACTCATGCGACGACGTTCAAAATCAAAAGGTAGCTCATCAATCTTTTGGAAGGTCTGGTCAAGGTCACGAACGATGTCATGTTTCTTAGCTTCTCTTTCAGTTCGGCTAATAATGGCACGGTCCATAAGATTTTTTAAGCCAGTTTGGAAATAAGAATTAAGATAGGCTCTCCGAAGTACTGATAGGTCAAGGTCACCATGGATATCAAGAGGGTACTCAAGAACGATTTCATCCTGAGTCAGGGTTCCTGTCTTATCCGTACAAAGGATGTCGATAGCCCCTAGGTCTTGAATAGCATTAAGTTTTTTGATGACCACCTTTTCCTTGGCCATAATGATAGAACCCTTGGCAAGACTGGCTGTGATAATCATCGGCAACATTTCTGGGGTCAAACCGACTCCCACACTAAGGGCAAAGACGCCGGCTTCAAGCCAGTCCCCATCTGTTAAACCGTTAATCACAAAAACAACAGGAACCATAACCAACATGAGTCGAATCAAGAGCCAAGAAATGGAATTCATCTCACGTTCAAATGAAGTTGGTTCGTCATAAGTATTGATGGTCTGCTCAATTGCTCCCATCATGGTTTCATCACCAACAACTAAAACCAAGGCTGTTGCACGACCAGAGATAACATTAGTTCCCATGAAAGCAAGGCTCTCACTTTCAAGCAGGCTCTCTAGATTTTGACCATCTGCTTTAGCCAGACAAGCTTTTTCCACAGCATCGCTTTCACCTGTCAAGCCAGACTGTTGAACAAAGAAATCACGAGAATCTAGTAAGACCACATCAGCCGGAATCATATCTCCCGCACTTAGTTTGACCACATCTCCAACCACAATTTCATCAATTGGGATTTCTTGCTCACTGCCATCTCGAAGTACTGTTGCTGTATTGACAATCATGCGAGACAAATTACTGGCAGCCTTGTCGCTACGAAGTTCTTGAATAAAGCGGATACCACCAGATATCAAAACTAGAGTGACAATGATGATAGAAGTCGTTGGGTCTTCTTCACCCGGTTTAGCAAGCCAGACATTGGTGATAAAGGAAACCAGAGCAATGACTAAGAGAATAACAGTAAAGGGATTGATGATAGATTCATAAATCTTTTTGATGATAGAATCCTCTTGTCCTTTGGTTATGACATTTTCCCCATAAAGGTCACGGTTTTCTTCTACTTGGTCTTCCTTCAAGCCATCCAAGTAAGTCTTGTAGCAAGTAAGGGTTGTTTCAAGTGGCTCTTGAAGAGCAGCAATAAGTCTTTCTTTATTTGTTGACATTAGAATCTCCTTATTTAATCAGGAGCCAATCACTTATGGAGTCCCTAAGACACTAATCAGCGATTGACTGGTTAGGTGCGGTTCGGGGTGATCGTCGATTAGTCTCATAGGTTTCTCCTTTCATTTTTTTACATAGTGGGTGGACCTCAGATAAAAGAAAAGAGTCCTACCCATATACAGGTAAGACTCTATAAACTCGAGGTTGATTTTTTAATAGATTCTGTCAAAAAATGGACCGTTCAAGCTTTAGCTCCGCAAGGCGATGAAATGAGCTTAGTCTTGACCTTGGCGATCAGGACTGTTGACCAACGAGTAGTGTCTCCACTGCTTTGCGGTAGTCATCCGTATCCTTGTGGTAGCCTCACCTACCGTATTTCACTGAAAATAATACTCCTAAGGCAGTAACTTGTCAAGGGGAAAAGTTACTTTTTGCTTGAGTGGGTAATAAAAAAAGAGCTTCCGCTCTTTTTTGTAAGATATTCTTTTGTAAAATGGATTTTTTTAGACTTTCCTTAAGTGAGTGCGGACATCATAGCCAACATAGAAACTTATCTCTTCAATAGGAAAATTAAGAAATCTTTCGTATTTTCTTAGCCTGCATAAAGTCAAGTAATGCAAAGACAAGAATCCAAATGATTAGAGCTATTAAACTAGCTTTTTGATCCTGCCACTTAAAGTGGTCCAAATCACTAAGTGCATTTGTGAAAAGTCCCATGTGACTATATTTTATAACGGTATCAAAGGTATCACTCATGCCTAAAAATGTTGGAATGAAAAGGCTAATCATCGTTACTGGTAGACTAACAATCTGTGAAGAAATTTGAGTCTTACACACCATACCAATAAATAGATAGATAAGCATTACAGCTACCGCAGTTAATAAAACAATAAGATAATAAGTATCTGACTGTTTACCCAAATCAATCTCTAGAATTTTAGGAATGAAAAGAGCTGAAGCAAGACTAATGGCGAATGGGAAAACAAGGGTAGAGATTATGTAATTTTTCGTCTTAACACCACTCAGAAGGAGAGTACGGAGGGTCTTCTTCTCCCTTTCCTCAGACACAATGGTACTAATTGTATTCCCATTCCCAAATAAAAGGGCCATAGACAAACACATTACAAGCAATCTAACCTTGGATTCTGTATTCAATGCTCCCTGTATCTCAGTGAGTTTTTTATATAGATAAGTAAAGCCAAATGGTAGCAAGACTTGGATTAAAAGACTTTTGTTAGATAAGATAATTCGGCGTCTGAGCCACATGAGTGATTTTAACTGCTTACGCATTGAGCTTACCTCCTGTTAGTTGGATAAAGATATCTTCCAAGGTCGGTTCACAAGAATGAATGGTTAAAATATCATCAGTCTGGCTGACCTGTCCTAACTCTGAAAACGATAGGTAGTCTTCCTTACCAGATTGATAGGTAATTTTGACACGTTTATCTGTATTGTACTTTTGAATCAAATCACTTGGAGTCCCCGCTTCTACAATTTGTCCTTTATTAAGAAGGACAATCTTGTCACAGAGGATAGTCGCCTCGTGCATGTCATGGGTCGTTAGAAAAATGGTTGTCCCTTCTGCTTGCAACTCCTTAATAAGTTCATGAATAGACTGGGAAGTTGACGGATCCAAGCCTGAAGTCGGTTCATCCAGAAAGAGAACTTGAGGCTTGTTAATAATGGCACGAACCAACAACATACGTTGCTTCATCCCTGTTGATAACTTTTCAGCCAGCGTTTTACGTCTGTCATAGAGACCCACACGCTTCATCAAATCATCAAGGTCCCCTTGTGGAACATCGTAGAGTTTTGCGAAAAAGAGGAGATTGTCATAAAGGCTCAACTTTTCATAATAGCCACTATTTTCCGTAATTAGACCAATATTAGCAAGGTCTTCCTCGTTCAAATTGGTAGAGGACTTAGCTAGAATTGATGATTGCCCTTGGTCTGGTGTCAATTGACCTGTGAGAATATTGATTGTGGTCGTTTTACCAGATCCAGACGGTCCAAGAAAACCTAAAATTTCTCCCTTGTTGACCTCGAAAGTGAGGGAACTTATGGCTTTAAAAGACCCAAAACTTTTGCCTAAATTGTCCGCTTTAATAACCTGCTGAGACATAGTTACTCCTTTAATATTTCTTTAACCTAACACCTATCATTCCATGTGTTTTTGAAAACAAACATGCGTTGACTGAAAAATACAATGTTTTACATTACAGTATTTTAACATAATAAGAAAAAGAAAAAAAGAGCACTTGGCTCTTTACTACTTCTCTTGTTTGATATAAGTCCCTTGTAGCTTACCATGTAAGATGTAATCCACAGATTTGAGCTCATCAACAGTCCGACAATCAAGGGCACACATGATGAGACGAAGGTCGTCTTTCCAGCCATTAACGACAGCCACAACCTTATCCACAGGGTAACGTTCTACCAATTCAAGGACTGTTCGTGAGAGGCCTACACCTTTTGCTCCTAAGACCAGACATTTAACCATATCGAGTGGATTGCGCACTCCGCCAGAGGCTAGGATTTCCACATTATCACGAAGTTCTTGGGCTTGCAGGAGGGTCTGAACGGTGCTTTGTCCCCAGTCATTGAGGTAATCACGGTTGCCGCCTCGACTATTTTCAATATAGGCAAAGCTAGTTCCACCACGACCTGAGATATCCACCGTTTTGATGCCCTGAGACATGGCGTAACGAATGGTTTCCACATCCATACCAAAGCCGACTTCCTTAAGCACAAGAGGGATCTCTATTCTCTGTGCATAAGTCGCCACATTTTCCTTCCAAGTGTGGAAAATACGCTCTCCCTCAGGCATGAGAAGCTCCTGCATAAGATTAACATGGAGTTGTAAAAAGACTGGATCCATAGCTTCCACCGTCTTAATCCCCAGGTCCACAGACTTATCCACACCGATATTGGTCGCAAGGTCTAAGTCTGGAAACTCATGACGATAGTCAAAGGATTCTGGTGCCTCTCCTTTTAGAGCAGCACTGTAGGAACCCGTCACCATGAGAATACCTGTCCGGCTGGCCACCTCCGCTAGTTTTCGATTGACAGCGCCACCTTTGGCAGAACCACCCGTCATGGCATTGATATAAAAAGGAAAGTCCCAATCTCGACCCGCAAAATGTGTGGATAAGTCAATTTGATCTAAATCATAAGTCGGTAGAGACTTGTGGATAAGTTCCATATCGTCAAAACTATTGTAGGGCGACTGGTACTTGAGGGCATAACGGATGTGATCGTCTTTACGATTTGTCATAGGTTATTTCTTTACTTTCTTGCGTGATAATGTCTATTAAGCTGACCTCTAAACCTCATACAAAATCTCTATGCCTTCTTGCTGCCAGCGTCCAACTATGCTGTCTCGGCTATCCTGGTCAAAGGCAAAGGCGATACCACAGTCACCACCACCTGCTCCAGAAGACTTAGCAATAGCATCAAGTCCTTGTTCAGCTTCTTTGAGTTTTTTCAGCTTGTCCACATAAATATCTGGACTAAGCGATTCCAACTGGTCACTGACAGCTTGGAGACTGCTCTTAAGTAAGGTCTTATCTCCTGTTTCCAGTGACTTGAGGGCATCTTGGACGGCAACTTCGGTTTCACTTAGATACGTGCTTGATATGCGAGATTTGGCCATTTTAACCATGTCTTTTGAAATAGCAGCTTGCTTGGTCCACCCCACCAAAAAGTGAGCTTTGAGAACTGGCACTACAGGACTGATACCATAGCCCCAGTCTTTTTCCAAAAGCTCTGATAAGGTCACTTGATTTATTAACTCTGCTATTTTTGCACGGTCAAAGGAACGATAGGCAACCAAATCCTCGTATACAATACAAGCCAGATCTCCCATAGAACCGTTGTCTCCTTGCTTGAGGAGGGTGTAGCTAGCTAGCTTAAAGAGAATGTCTTTAGATAAGTCTTTCTGAAGGGCTGCTGCCAAGGCCTTGAGGGTCAATACCACAACAGAACCCGAAGAACCGATACCAAATTTAACCCCATCTCGTTCCAACTTCCCTGTGATGGAAAGGTCCAGACTAGGCAACTTCTCACCACAATATGCCTCAAAAGTATTCAAGGCCTCTTGAATGAGAGCATAATTTGCGTCTGGCTCTCGACCAACACTGTAGTCAAACATATCTGAAGACAACTGAGTACGTGACGCTTTCTTGACCTCGGCTGACATGAAAATAGGAATGAATTGGATTAAGGCCGTTTGACCAGGTGTTAAGACTGAGTATTCTCCAGCAATGTAGAGTTTCCCACCTGTTTTTACGCTGACCTGATTGACTGAGGGCTTAGGCATCTGGCAACTCCTTGGTGCGTGAAACGATGACCTGATAATCCTTACGGAAATGGTCTGCTAGGCGGTCCAGGTCTTCTTCCAGACAAAGCACCTTAACATTTGGCCCTGCATCCATAGTGAAATAACACTGCTCACCAGAGGCACGGAGGGCCTTAACCTTATCCATAGCCTGGTATGAGGCTTCCGTTAGATATGAAAATGGTGGGTTAGCCGTACTTGTGGTTTGGTGCATACGAAGGGCATTGGCTTCAGTAAGCTCGCCGACCGCTTGGAAATCATTTGCTTTGAGATAAGCCAACATATCCTTGTAATCTAGCTCAGACTGTTTAATCCACTCTGGGAAGGAGGTCGATGTTTCGGTACACAATTTCATACCGTTTCGGCTTGATACGGGTTTCTTTTGGTCTGTTAAAACTAGCATAATCATGGCCAATTTGAGGTCTGTTTCAACTTGGTAAACCTCACCACTATCCTTGTCCCAGGCTGCCAATGGTCCAAAGAAAGAACGTGATGATGATCCTGAAGCAAACTTGGCAATTTGAGCCAATTCAGACTGCGTTTTTCCAACTTGAAAGAGCTCGTTGGCTGCCTTAACTAGGGCAGAAAGTCCTGAGGAACTTGATGATAGACCCGCAGCTGTTGGCATATTGTTCCAAGTCTCAATCTTGACATGCTGGTTGGGATTAGTACGGAAGAGATCTAAAACCTTGCTGGCCTTGGTTGTTTCTTTTTCCCCTTGGAGCTCGTCATCGATATACATGACATCACTGGTCGCATCCTCAGGCAGAAAAGATAACTTGGTTTCCGTATACATATTTTCCAAAGTCAGTGAAATACTACTAGTTGAAGGAATCATACGCTTGGCATCCGCCTTACCCCAGTATTTGACAATAGCAATATTTGCGTACGATTTGACGCTTACAGGCTTTCTATCCACGTGTTTACCGCTCCTTTTTCTTGAAGTTTTTTAGCAATCGTTTGGGCTTGATTCTTAGTACTTGTCAGGGCAATAATACATCCACCCAGTCCTCCGCCTGACATCTTGGCCCCGAGCGCACCCTGTTCCAGAGCAGCCGCTATGAGTAGGTCAGACAAATCGCAGGACACACCTAAAGATTTAAGGTGATTATGAGCTTGCGACATAAGCTGCCCAAGAAGCTCTTGATCCTTGGCCTTGAGGGCTCCTTCCGCCCTCTGACTTAATTCGCCTAGCTGATTTAGGTCTGATAAGGCATCTAGTCCAATAGCCTCAACCTTTTCCACGGCCTCACGGGTGTTTCCATGAATGCCCGTGTCAGCAATAACTAGATAGGCACCTAGATCAACCTCGATTTCCTTGAAGCCAATATTACGGGTAAAGCTGATAGCTCGGTCACTCAGACAAGTCTTGGCATCTAAACCGCTGGGCTTACTGTGGGCAATAGTCTCCGCCTGATGGACCAGCATTTCCAAGGTCTCTCGGCTAAGCTCCTGTTCAAAATAATCAAAGACCGCTCGAATTGCCGCAATGGCAACCGCTGCAGACGACCCCATGCCACGCTTTTCAGGGACGCTAGACTTAATAGCATAGCTGATAGGCTGATTCTTAATTTCTAGATAATTAAGCGCTGAAAAAATCGCTGTCGTCAAGGGATCTTGAGCCTTGAGCGTCAAAGGAGTATCAGCCGCCTGAATCTGACAGACAACCTCAATGTCCTTGAGAGGGAGAGCAAGGGCAGGATGACCATAAACGACCGAGTGCTCACCCATCAAAATAATCTTACTGTGGGCCTTGCCCACTCCTACTTTCTTAGTCATAAGTTACACACACTCACAGACCAGTTGGCAAGCGAGTGTCTTTCTACGTTTTTCATACGGTTTTTAGTGGTGACTCAAGTTCTATCAAGCATTCAATGCAGACAAAGAGCACCAATCTAAAGAATTTTCTTATAGCACTTCTATCTTATCATCAAAGCGCAAAAAAAGCGACATCTAACCTAGAGTGTCACTTTGCATCAGAGATATGGTCCTAATTTGATATTTCTATCTTAAACTAGTACAATGCCAATGAGGTTTTAAAATGATTGATGTCGAAAAACTAATTAAACAGAACTCCGAACTAATGGCACTTTTAAGGATTATACACTCTTTCAAACTTAATGACTGTTGGCTTTGTGCTGGAACTATACGTAATTATATTTGGGACTACTTAAGTACCGGAAATACATCTTCAAATATCTATTTCTCAGATATCGATGTCATTTTCTTTGATAACAATATATCATATGAACAAACTGTTGAAATAGAAAATCAAATAAAGAGAAAATATCCTGAATACAATTGGGAAATCAAAAATCAGTACTATATGAACATTCGCAGTCCTAATACTGAAAAGTATATCAGCTCTACAGATGCTGTTTCAAAATTTCCCGAAAAATGTACTGCCATAGCTGCTAGACTAAATGACAATCAGGAACTAGAGGTTTTTATTCCCTTTGGAATAGACGATTTAGTTAACTTCAGAGTCTCTCCCACACCACATTACTTTTCAAATAAAGAACGACAAACGGTTTATAACGAGAGAGTAAAAAAGAAAAATTGGAACGCATTCTGGCCAAACATTTCTATAGAATTTATCGATTAGATTAAACTATTTTCGAATACATGAACAATAAGCCCTATAACGGGTTATCTTAAAGCTTCCAGAGTTAATTGACCCTGGAAGCTTTTTTTGTTTTTTTAAAGGTACCTTTTCATTTATAAAAAGACCAAAAAATTCTTTGTTGATTTAATAAGTCTATAGTGAATTAGAGAGGCAAAAACGTTTAATGTCATTTGGTTCCCTCTGACCTTGAAAAATGTAAAAACAATCCTGTATTGTTCAACAGTAGAATATATGGATTAGATGTATTTCTCAAACCATTAAGTACATTGTTATCCAACCAATAAAGAAAATTATACCTGGTACGATATATTTTCTTGGATGCTTCCATAATTCTCTTTTCAGATTCCAATTCTGTAATGGAAAATAGATCTCAATCATAAGGTACATAATAGCTTCTATTATAGCTAACCCAATAGCCAATAATAAGAAGTCTATTCTCAAACTCTTCAATACAAAAAGTTTTAATGTGAAGGCTACTAATAAATTAGTGATTAGGTAATACGAAAGTAATACTCTAAAATACATTAAGAAAAATAAAGTACTTTGAGGTAGCGACTTTACATGAACTATCAAATCTTTGTCTGCTGAGAATAGAGTTGTTAATGAAGTATTTACAGAAACAATAGTAAGTAAAGTTATTGTTTTTAGTTGTTCCGGGTAATCCTGAAAAATAATTAATAAAATAAATAATAGGGTAAAAATTGAATTTATAAAAAAATATTTTTCTTGCATCAAGGAAATCATAAAATAATTATGACGTCTCTTATTAAAAACTGGAGAACTTTCATTTTTTACGATATAAATAAGTTCTTTATTTCTCAGCATTAAATACCCTAAAATGATAGAACCTACTAACATATAGAATATATTATTTAGTAATAATATAGAGCCATCTATTCCTACCATACCAATAATCAAAAGCAAACTTAGTACATTTAATTTTGTGTTCAACTTGATAAACACATAGAATACACTAAGTATCACTAGCAATGAAAAGAGTATTAATTTTATAAATTGAAAGTAGCCAATAGTCACATTTAAAAATAAAATTAGAAATAAGATTCTTTCAAAAAAATTCAGAATAAACGTAACAAATATAAAAGTAATTTTAAAGTAGTTTATGGATATAGGTAGTTGAAAATAGCCTTCCATTCTATCAGTTAAAAAATATGAGTAAAGTAACTGAAAGGTTGATAGTGCTGTTACGATAAATGTACTCAACATCAGAATTCTAAGATTTGTAGAGAACTCAACTCTCACATATTTATAATACAGTGATAGGCTAAGAGAAAACAGAAACAAGTACAATCTATTTTTTGAAAAGATATCTCTAAAAATAGCTAAAAGCATCTATTCCCTCCTTTGACTACTGACCTCATTTAACCAATCATCTAAATCTGATTGTAACAATTTTAAATGTCCATCCTCAAGAAAATAGGCTTCATCACAAACTCTAGAAATGCTTTCTGCTATATGAGAGGTCATTAATATTGAGCCATAGCTTTTATATTGAACGAGAACTTTATATAAAAATTCAGTAGAGTCAAAATCTAATCCATCAAAAGGTTCATCCAAGATTAATAATGGGCGTTT
>OBJO01000695.1_pt1 | contig 13800 bp, 9 predicted proteins | sample 1481741 | NCBI WGS metagenome assembly OBJO01 (sample SAMN06140803, study PRJEB22556) | human gut metagenome | host: Homo sapiens | place: China: Beijing | collected 2014 | reverse complement strand
AACATAGGCTTATAGCCTCAGAGAAAACCACGTCTTTTAGGCGTGGTTTTTATTTGCTTAAAATTTATGTTTGGATTAAGATAATAATGTTGTTAGGAGGTTTTTATGGCTAAAAAAATTAAAACTAATGCTTTACGTTTATTAGATCAAGCAAAGATTGATTACGAAATAAAGGAATATGAATATGATGAAGATCATTTAAGTGGTGAACATATTGTTGCACAAGTTGAAATACCGGCTAAAGATATTTTTAAGACACTGGTTTTAAAAGGAAACCATGGTTTTTTAGTATGCTGTATACCGGTATTAGAGGAAATAGATTTAAAAAAATTGGCAAAGTTATCTAATAATAAAAGTGTAGCAATGATTCATATGAAGGATTTATTAGCAACGACCGGATATATTCGTGGAGGCTGTAGTCCAGTGGGAATGAAGAAAAAATTTGATACTTATTTTGATTGCTCAATTAATGAGTGTGATAAAATTGCTCTCAGTGCTGGAAAAAGAGGATATCAAATGATTGTAGAAGCAAAGCAGTTACTAGCATATTTAGATGCGGTAGTTGGTGATGTGATAAGGAGATAGCGATGATTCAATGTTATTATGGTAATGGTAAAGGAAAAACTACAGCTGCAGTAGGACAAGCATTAAGAATGGCTGGGGCAGATAAAAAAGTATTATTTCTACAATTTTTGAAAGACGGTGACAGCAGTGAAATAAAGATGCTGAAAAAGTGTGGAATTAAAGTGTTGTATGCTAAAATGCCTCAGATGTTTATTGATATGCATGATCCAGAGATAATAAAATTGGTGAGTCGTTTAGAAGATGAGTTATTTGAACAAATAGATGAAAGTTATGAAGGAATTGTTTTAGATGAAATTCTTGATGCAATTGCTTTAAATTTATTAAATGAAGGGAAAGTGTATGATTGCTTGGTAAGCTTAAAAGAAACTCACGAGGTAATTTTAACAGGGCGTCAGCCTAGTCATAAATTAAAACCGATTCTAGATTATTCGAGTGAAATTAAGAAACATAAGCATCCATATGATAAAGGAATAAAAGCGCGTAAAGGAATTGAGTTCTAATTTGTAGTAATTTCATTTATAAAACAAGTAGTTATTTTTTTACAGGTTTGTTATAATTAAATTAAGAGGTGAAAAACATGAACTACAATGAAGAATATCAAAGATGGGTAAATTGTGAAAATTTAGATCCATCACTAAAAGCAGAGTTAGCAAGTATGAATGAAAAGGAAAAAGAGGATGCATTCTATATGAACCTAGAGTTTGGAACTGCAGGAATGCGAGGAATTTTAGGGGCTGGTACTAACCGAATGAACATCTATACAATTAGAAAGGCTAATGTTGGCTTTGCTAAATATGTATTAGGTTTACCAGAAGGAAAAGAACGTGGAGTCGCAATTGGTTATGATAACCGCCACATGTCTTACAAATTTGCAATTGAAAGTGCGAAAGTTTTAGCTACTTATGGAATTAAATCTTATATTTTTGAAAGTTTAAGACCAACTCCAGAATTATCTTATGCAGTACGTTATTTAAAATGTGCTGGTGGGATTATGATCACTGCAAGTCATAACCCTAAAGAATACAACGGTTATAAAGTATATGATGATACTGGATGCCAATTAATTCCTGAATGGGGAGATCAAGTAGTTGCATATGTAAATGAAGTTAAAGATGAATTGGCAGTAGAAGTAATTAGCGATGAAGAAGCTTATCCATATATTACATGGATCGGTGAAGAAGTAGATGAAGCATATTATCAAGAAGTAATGGCAATTGAAATTAATCCCGGTATGGATAAAAAAGATTTCAAAATTGTTTTCTCACCACAACACGGTACTTCAAATCTACCAGTTAGAAATTGTTTGAGTCGTTTAGGCTATAATGTTATTCCGGTTTTAGCTCAGTGTGCACCAGATCCTGATTTTTCAAATACTAAATCACCAAATCCTGAAGTTGACTGCTCATATGATCTAGCAATTAAAAAAGCTAAAGAAGTTGATGCAGATGTCGTTGTAATTTGCGATCCTGATGGTGATAGATTAGGTGTTGTTGCTAAACATGATGGTGAATATGTATTGATGTCTGGAAATCAAAGTGCTGCAGTATATTTAGAATATATTTTAAGCGAACTTAAAAAGCAAGGTAAATTACCAGCTAATGCAGTAATGTATAATACGATCGTTACTAGTGATTTAGGTGAATTGGTGTCTAAATCTTATGGTGTTGAGGTTGAAAAAACATTGACAGGATTTAAATTTATCGGTGATAAGATTCGTAAATATGAAAAAACAAAAGAAAAAGAATTTATCTTCGGATATGAAGAATCTTATGGTTGTGTAGTTAAGGATTTCGTTCGTGATAAAGATGCAGTTCAAGCGGTTGTAATGGCAGCAGAAGCTGGTAATTTCTATAAACATCAAGGAAAAGATCTAATTGATGTTTTAAATGAATTATATGCTAAACATGGTACGTTTAAAGAATCGCAAATTGCTTTAAGCAAAGCCGGAGCTGAAGGTGCAAAACGTATTAAAGAAATTATGGATAATTTAAGAAAAGATGCTCCAAGTGTGATTGGAGGATATAAAGTATTAGCAGTAGAAGATTATCAAAGTAGTCAACGTATTGAAAATGAAACTACGACAGTTATTGATCTACCTAAATCAAATGTATTAAAATACTATTTGGAAGATGGATCATGGATTGCGGCTCGTCCTAGTGGAACAGAACCAAAATGTAAATTCTATTTTTCAATAAAAGGTAATGATGCTGATGATGCGAGTGTAAAAACAGAAGTTTTCCAAAAAGATATATTAAGTATTATTGGTGAATAGATTATAAAAAGATGGACTTTAGAGAGTTTATGCTCTAATTTGAGTAAAAACTCTTTAGCTCCATCTTTTTTATTTAAAATCAGTAAAAAACAGTAAAAAAAATTATTATTTTACTGTTTTGCTTTTATTTATTAGTATAATTTTAATAAGATTTAATTATTTTAGTTAAAATATAATAAAATTAAGTAAAAAATAAGTAAAATAATCAGTAAAAAATATTTACATTATTTTATTATAATTATATAATATAAATAGATATAAAAACATCGATGAACAAATATCTAAAAATAAATATATGAGGAGAACGAAAATGTATCAAAGACTTATGGATATTATGTCTGAAAGATTATTGCCTATTGCAACTAAAATTGGTTCACAAAAACATTTAGTCGCATTACGTGATTCATTTATTGCAACGATGCCTGTGGTTATGACGGGATCGATCGCATTATTGTTAAATGCTTTTTTTGTAGATTTTCCTGCTGAATTTGGGTGGACAGGAATCACTGACGCATTTCAATGGTTGATTAGTATTAATAATTTGATTTTTAATGGGAGTTTAGCAATTGTTTCCTTAGTCTTTATTTTTGCTTTAGGATATAATATCGCTAAAGTATACGAAACAGATAAATTATCTGGAGGATTAGTTGCTTTATCATCATTTGTTATTTCTTTAGGAACAAGTATTACTCAAACATTTCAATTAGAGGGTGTTAGTGCTGATATTGGGAAAATTATTAATCAGGTCACTGGCTTGAATTTTAGTGATGGAAATTTATCAGTAACGATCAATGGCTTATTACCAGGAAACCAAATTAATTCACGTGGTTATTTTACAGCAATTGTTATTGGTTTTTTAGCGGTAGTGATTTATAGTAAATTCATGAAGAAAAACTGGACGATTAAATTACCTGATTCTGTACCTCCGGCAATCTCGGTGCCATTTACTTCAATTATTCCGGCTTTTATTGCTATGTATGCTGTAGCAGCAATTACTTATGGATTTAATTTGGTGACAGGTCAATTAATTATTGATTGGATCTATGATATTTTACAGACACCATTGTTGGGCTTCTCTCAAAATCCGCTTTCTATTATTTTAGTAGCTTTTTTAACTCAATTATTTTGGTTTTTTGGAATCCACGGTGGGAATGTTATGGCACCGATCATGGAAGGTGTTTTTGGTGTTGCATTATTGGCGAATCTTGAAGCTTTCCAAAAAGGAACAGAAATACCATATTTATGGACGAGTGTATCATATGGTGCCTTTGTCTGGTATGCAACATTAGGCCTGTTAATTGCAATTTTTTGGCAATCTAAAAATAAACATTATCGTGAAGTAGCTAAATTAGGTATAGCTCCAGTAATGTTTAATATTGGTGAACCTGTTATGTATGGGCTGCCAACTGTCTTGAATCCGTTAATGTTCATTCCTTTCCTGTTGGCACCAATTGTATTGTCAGCAGTTGCTTATGGGGCAACAGCATTAGGATTAGTTGCACCAGTTACACAAAATGTTACTTGGGTCATGCCGCCGGTTCTTTATGGATTCTTTGCAACTGGTTTTGATTGGCGAGCAATTATTTTATCACTTGTAAATCTGGCTTTAGCTGTAATTATTTATTTACCGTTTGTTAAGTTGGCAAACAATCCTAAATTTGAAGAAAAATAAGTGGAAGAGGTAAATAATATTGGGTAGTATTGAAGTAAATAAAGAGTTTTTCATCAATGGAAATAAAGTTAAGATTATTTCTGGAGCAGTGCATTATTTTCGAATTGTACCTGAGTATTGGCGCGACACACTCTTGGATTTAAAAGCAATGGGATGCAATACTGTTGAAACATATGTACCATGGAATCTACATGAACCATATCAAGGAAAATATGATTTTTCGGGTATTAAAGACATTGAAACATTTTTGAAACTAGCTGAGGAATTGGAATTATTTGTTATATTACGAGCTTCACCTTATATATGCGCTGAATGGGAAATGGGTGGTTTACCAGCATGGTTGTTAAAATATCCTCGTATTCGTTTACGAACTAATGATAAACAATATCTTAAATGTCTGGATCAATATTTTTCAATTTTATTACCTAAATTAAGTAAGTATCAAATTACTCAAAATGGGCCGATAATATTGGCTCAATTAGAAAATGAATATGGTTCATATGGTGAAGATAAAGAATATTTATTGGCTGTGTATCAGATGATGAGAAAATATGGAATTGAAGTACCTCTCTTTACAGCTGATGGAACATGGCATGAAGCCTTAAATGCGGGTTCTTTATTGGAAAAAAAAGTTTTTCCTACAGGAAACTTTGGATCACAAGCAAAAGAAAATATTACGGTGTTAAAAAAATTCATGGAATCCCATCAAATTACGGCACCGTTAATGTGTATGGAATTTTGGGATGGCTGGTTTAATCGCTGGAATCAAGAAATAATTAAAAGAGATCCCCAAGAATTTGTAAATTCAGCGCAAGAAATGTTGTCGTTGGGCAGTGTCAATTTTTATATGTTTCAAGGCGGGACAAATTTTGGATGGATGAATGGCTGTTCGGCTCGAAAAGAACATGATTTGCCCCAAATAACTTCATATGATTATGATGCGATTCTAACTGAGTATGGTGCTAAAACAGAGAAATACCATTTATTGAGAGAAGTAATCACTGGAAAAAAAGAGCGTTTACCAGAGCGGCGTCAAACTAAAAATTATGGTCAAATAATAAAAAATCGAAGTGTCTCTTTATTTAGTACGCTTGATTGTATTGCTGCCTGTCATCAGTCTGATTGGCCTTTAACGATGGAAGAGTTAGATCATTATCATGGTTACGTGGTCTATCAACATACTTTTAAAAGTTATACTGATGATTTACGGATGCGAATTATTGATGGACGTGATCGAGCAAAAATATATCTGGATGATCAAGAGATTGCTACTCAATATCAAGAAGAAATTGGTGATGAGATTAATTTACCGACACATAGCAATGATACTCATGATTTAAAGATATTAATGGAAAATATGGGTCGGGTCAATTATGGTTCTAAGTTACAAGCTGAGACGCAACAAAAAGGAATCCGTAATGGGGTAATTTTAGATATCCATTTTACCAAAAAATGGAAACATTACTGTCTTAATTTTGAGCATCTTGATTTATTGAACTGGGAAAATGGTTATCAATCAGGCCCAGGTTTCCATGAATATATTTTTGAAGCTGATGAAGTTAAAGAAACTTTTATTGATTTGGAAGGCTTTGGAAAGGGTGTGGTCTTTGTAAATGGTCATCATTGTGGCAGATTCTATGAGGCCGGACCAACACTATCACTATATATACCAGGTCCGTTTTTAAAAAAAGGGATTAATCAAATTATTATTTTTGAAACAGAAGGCTGCTATCGTGACAAGATTGAATTAATTGGTCAGCCAAAATATCTATAAACAGTAGAAGTATTCTGATTAAAAGAAGTTTAAATTCTAGACAAGTGAATTTAAACTTTTTTTACTAATAATCTTAATGAGAAATGATTATTAAAAGAATATCTAGAAATTATGATAGAATTCACTTATAATACTATGAAAGAGCTGTTTTATCGATTGAGGAGGGTTAATATGGCTACATTAAAAGAGGTTGCTGAATTTGCGAATGTTTCAATCGCAACTGTATCACGAATATTAAATGATGATAATTCATTGACTGTTTTACCAGAAACGAAAGAAAAAGTCATCAAAGCAGCTGAACAATTAAACTATATTCCTAAATCAAAACGTAAGGGAAATCATGATGAAGCTTTGACAGTGGCAGTTATCCAGTGGTATTCTTTTGAACAAGAAATGCGCGATACATATTATTTATCTTTGATTCAAGGTGTTGAAAATTATTTAAAAACAAATGGAATCATTGCTAAAAGAATTAGAAAAGACGATATGGATTTAAATAAGGTTTTGGAAAATGTTCAAGGAATTATCTGTATTGGTAAGTTTGAATTTGAAGTGGTAAAAGAATTAAAGGAGTACACTGAAAATATTGTTTTGTTGGATATGGATATCAGCCCTGTAACTGAATGTTGTGTAACTTTGGATTTTGATAACGCAATGTTTCAGGTGGTTGATTATTTTAACCGTTTAGGTCATAAACATATTGGTTTTTTAGGACGGGGCGAGTATGAAGAATTATCACTTCATATTAGTACTAGAAAGAGTAGTTTTATTAAATATTGCCAGTATTTTGGCTTGAAATATACTGAATTGCTGCTGGAAAATGAATTAACGAGTGAAGCTGGCTATAATTTGATACATAATTTAGCTAAAACCGAGGAACTTCCAACGGCTATTTTTGCTGTCAACGATCCAATTGCTATAGGTGCAATGCGGGCATTACAAGATCAGGGAATAAGAGTTCCTGAACAAGTTTCTATTATTGGGTTTAATAATATTGAAGCTGGTAATTTTACTACACCATCATTAACGACTGTTTATGCGCCTTCAAAGGAGATGGGAAATCTTGGTGCGATGCTGTTACATGAAATGATTTTAAAGAAAAAAGCTTTATTTCCGATGCGAGTACAGTTGCCATGCTCGTTACTAGAACGTAAATCATGTAAGAAAATTATATAAAATTAGTGTTATTAGGATAGTTTTTGCTGCTGTGGTCTTAAAATCAAGAATGTTTGATTATTAGGCCGCTTTTTTTATTTTACTTAAATAAATGTTGAATTTAGTATTATATTATCAATTATCGGCGTAATGAAAGCGCTATCTTTTTAATGAAATACCAGATAAATTATGTTATAATGGGAATATCTAAGAAAAGGGGGAGTGACACATGCTCGATGATTTTTTAATTCACGTATTTCACAAAGGAAATACATTAGAAGCGTATAAAGTATTTGGTGCTCATTTAGAAACAAATGACCACAAAAAAGGTGTCCGCTTCACCGTCTATGCACCTAATGCACGAAGTGTACAAGTCGTAGGTGATTTTAATGACTGGGATGGGCAAAACCATTATATGGAAAGGTATACAGATGGAGGAATCTGGACTTTATTTATTCCTGGGGTAAAAGAATTTGCTCTTTATAAGTACCGGATTGAAACACAAAATTTTGCGACAGTAGATCGTGCTGATCCATATGCGTTTTATAGTGAGTTACGACCAGGAACAGCGTCAAGGGTTTACAATATTGAACGGTTTCGTTGGGCTGATAAAAAATGGCTTAATAGCCGAACAAAGAATTTTGATAAACCAATGAATATTTATGAAGTAAATATTGGTTCTTGGAAAATGAAAAAGGATTTTACGGCAGAAGAAGACGGTGAATTCTACTCTTATGAAGAGATGATAGAGCTTCTAATTCCATATTTAGTTGAAAATAACTATACTCATTTGGAATTAATGCCACTGACAGAATTTCCGTTTGATGGTTCGTGGGGGTATCAAGCAACTGGGTATTTTAGTATAACTAGTCGTTATGGTGAACCGAAAGGTTTAATGAAATTTATCAATGCTTGTCATAAGGCGGGAATAGGTGTCATTATGGATTTTGTTCCTGCACATTATGTAAAAGATGGACATGGTCTTTATAAGTTTGATGGTGGATTTGTATATGATTATCCAGATATTAATCGTCGTTATACTGAATGGGACAGTGTTTATTTTGATGTTGGGCGTGAAGAAGTTAGAAGCTTTTTAATGAGTAGTGTTGGCTTTTTAGCTGAATATTTCCACATTGATGGGATACGTTTTGATGCGGTAAGTAACTTGATCTATTGGAAAGGCAATAAAGAAGCAGGAGTTAATGATGGTGCGTTAGAATTCATGAAACGTATGAATAATCATATGAAGGGTTATTATCCTGGTGTGATGTTGATTGCTGAAGATTCAAGTGATTTTAATGGCGTTACAAAAGCACCAGATATTGGTGGCCTTGGATTTGATTATAAATGGGATTTGGGATGGATGAATGATACTTTAAAATATATGAAACTAGATCCAGTTTACCGTCAAGGTGATCATAATTTACTAACGTTCTCGATGGCTTATTTTTATAGTGAAAATTTCATTTTACCATTTTCTCATGATGAAGTAGTTCATAGTAAGGGAACTATCATTGATAAAATTTGGGGTAATAATGAACAAAAATTTGCCCAATTAAAAACACTTTATACTTATATGATGATTCATCCTGGAAAGAAATTAAATTTCATGGGAAATGAATTGGGTGAATATAAAGAGTGGGATGAAAAGGTAGCTTTAGGATGGAATATTCTTAAGTATCCTATTCATGATTCCTTTCATAAATTTATGATTAGATTAAATGAAGTTTATAAAACATATCCATGTATGTATGAACAGGATTATGGAATGGATGGTTTTGAATGGTTAGTTGTTGATGATCGAGCACAAAGTGTATTTGCAATTGAAAGAAAAGGAACGGATGGAAGTTCTTTAATTGCTGTTATGAATTTTACAGGAAACAAACATGAGGGATATATGGTTCCAGTAAATCAGCCAGGAAGTTATAAAGAAATTTTAAATAGTGATACTGATATCTATACTGGAAGCAATTTCGTTAATAAACGGGCTATAAAAGCTAAAGAGGGTCAAACTTTAAATAAGGAATATTACATACCAGTAAATATTGCGCCATTTGGCAGCATGATTTTCGAATATAAAGGCTCTAAATAATGAACTGGTATAAGAGGAGATAAAATGTTTAAGAATAAAGAAGAATTTAAATTTGAATTTTCAAGAAGAATTATAGAATCTTATGGACGAACTGTAGAAGAAGCACATATTACTGAACGCTTCTTAGTTTTGGAAACAATGGTTCGTGACTATGCTTCAGTAAACTGGGCGACTAGTAAAGCGATTATTCGTAATAACTATCAAAAACAAATGCATTATTTCTCAATGGAATTTCTAATGGGACGATTATTAGTAAATAATATGATGAACTTAGGAATATATCAGATTGCTAAAGATGGTCTTGAAGAATATGGAATCAATATTCATGATTTAGAGGAGCTTGAAACAGATGCTGGTCTAGGAAACGGTGGTCTTGGAAGACTAGCAGCTTGCTTTATGGATTCATTGGCTTCACTAGCATATCCGGGGCATGGGCATACGATTCGTTATGAATATGGATTATTTAAACAAAAAATTGAAAATGGTTATCAAATCGAATTACCAGATCAATGGATGCAAACAGGATTTAACTGGGAAGTGAGAAAGCCGAAACATCGAGTACCAGTAAAGTTCTTTGGTAAAATTATTTTTAATGAAACGATAGGGAAATATGAACATGTTGATGCTGAGGAAGTGTACGCAGTTCCTTATGATGTCCCTATTGTCGGTAATGATACTACAAATACTAATACGCTTCGTTTGTGGAGTGCTGAAGCAAGTGATAATATTCCTGCAAATCAAGATTTTAGGCAATATATCCAAAATGTTAGAGATATTTGTCAAATGTTATACCCTGATGACTCAACTCCTGCGGGAAAAATGTTGCGTTTGAAACAAGAATATTTCTTTACTTGTGCAGGATTAAATTCTATTGTAAGGGCGCATTTAAGACAATATCCAAATTTGAATAATTTCCATCAAAAAAATGTTATCCAATTAAATGATACACATCCTGTTTTAGCAATTCCTGAATTAATGCGTATTTTGATTGACGAACAAGGATATGAATGGGAAGAAGCATGGGATATTACGACACAGACGTTTGCTTATACAAATCATACGATTTTAGCTGAAGCGCTTGAAACATGGCCAATCAGTTTAATGCAGTCATTATTGCCAAGAGTTTATGAAATTATTGAAGAAATTCATCGACGTTTTATTGGGTATGTTAAAATGGCAAGTGACCGTGATGAAGAGTTATTGAATCGAGTAATGATTTTACGCGATGGTACAGTCTACATGGCGCGACTTGCAATTGTTGGAAGTTTTAGTGTCAATGGGGTGGCAAAATTACATTCTGATATTCTAGCGGAACGTGAATTAAAAGATTTTGCACAATTATATCCATCAAAATTTAATAATAAGACTAATGGGATTACACATCGTCGCTGGTTAGCATATTGCAATCCAGAACTATCATCATTAATTAGTGAATATATCGGAGATGAATGGATCAAGCATCCGGAAAGATTAGAAGATCTAATGGGGCATTTAGATGATCTTACCCTTCAAGATCGTTTCTTGGCGGTGAAAAAAGAAAGAAAGCAAATTTTAGCTGACTATATTAAAGAACATAACGGAATTACTGTTGATGTTGACAGTATCTTTGATATTCAAGTAAAACGTCTTCATGCTTATAAACGTCAATTATTAAATATTCTTCATGTTATTGATCTGTATTTAAGAATGAAAGAAAATCCTGATTTTAGAATTGAACCGAGAACATTTATTTTTGGGGCAAAAGCTGCAAGTGGATATTATTTTGCTAAAAAAGTTATTAAGTTAATTAATAGTGTTGGCGATGTTGTAAATAATGATTCGGAAACTAATAAATACTTAAAAGTAGTCTTTTTAGAAAATTACGGAGTTACTTTAGCTGAAAAAATCATGCCAGCGGCTGATGTATCGGAACAAATCTCAACTGCTGGTAAAGAGGCTAGTGGTACGGGAAATATGAAATTTATGATGAATGGTGCGATTACATTAGGGACTTTGGATGGAGCAAATGTTGAAATTGCAGAATTAGTTGGTGAAGAAAACTGTGTAATCTTTGGAATGAAAGATCATGAAGTTAAAGAATTACAAATGAGTGGTGCTTATAAGGCATGGGATTATTATAATAATAATCCAAGATTAAAGAGAATTATCGATAGCTTGATGGATGGTACATTCCATGAGAATCGTGAAGAATTCCGGGTTATTTTTGAAGAGTTAATGAATAAAAATGATGAATATTTTGTTTTGGCTGATTATGAAGCATATTGCCAAGCTCAAAGTTCTGTGCGTGATCTATATAAAGATCGTTCAAGATGGGCAAAAGTATGTCTAACAAATATTGCAAAGAGTGGGTTCTTCTCATCAGATCGAACTATTCAACAATATGTTGACGATATTTGGCATTTAGATAAAGTAAAATTTTAAGGGATTGAAAATCCCTTTTTCTTTTGATTAAAATTGGTATATAAGTTATTGATAAAACCCAAATTATCTGTATATAGTCTAAAAAAATGCTGATTATCTACATTTTATATCATTGCTATCTGAGAAGTGATAGGATATAATGAACACGAGATGAAAGGGTGAAAATCATGGAAAAAAGTGCCATTAGAATGATTGCAAAGATGGTATCTGTAAATAAAATCGAAGTACAATTGATTAGAAGATATTACGAAGGAAATTGTCCTCGTTTTTATTTGAGAGATTTAAATAATAACTTTGATAGAAATAGAAATATCCGCTAAATTTGTAGAAGAAGAATACGTTCATTACTATTTCGATAATGTCGAAATAGATTTTTGTCATGTTTATCAAATTGTAGATGCATATGGTTTAGCGGAAACCCTCCAATATACTCAACTGATCTATGATGCTGAGTTTTTAAAAAATAACTATTATGATGGTAATGATTTAGGAAATTCATATCATGAAGATTATACGATTTTTAAAGTATGGGCTCCAACAGCGTTAGCTGTTAAAGTTGCAATTACTAAAGACCATACTACATATAGTTATGAAATGAAAAGAATTGGTAATGGTGTTTTTTGTTCATATATTGCGGGAAATTTTGATAACTGTGAGTATGTTTATCTAGTACGACATCATGATAGTTATATTAAGGCATTGGATCCATATGCTTATGGATCTTCATCAAATGGTAAAAGTAGTTATATTGTTGATTTAAATAAGATTAAGATCGACCTGAATCGGGAATGTTTAAAGCCATTAAAAAATAAGACAGATGCGATTATTTATGAAGCTAGTGTCCGTGATTTTACGATGTATGAAAACAGTTTAAGTAAGTACAAAGGAAAATTCGCTGGAATTAGAGAAACCGGGTTATTGACTAAACATGGTAATAGTGCAGGGTTAGATTATTTAGTGGAATTAGGAATAACACATATACAATTATTGCCAATCTATGATTTTGCGACTGTCGATGAAAATCACCAGGAAGTACTATATAATTGGGGATATGATCCAGCTCAGTATAATGTTCCTGAAGGAAGTTATTGTACAGATCCTAATGATGGTTACAGCAGGATCGTTGAGTGTAAACAGATGATAGCAGATCTGCATGCGAAAGGAATTCGGGTAGTGATGGATGTTGTCTATAACCATATGTATGATGTTAATGCGAGTGCTTTTGAACGAATCGTACCTGGCTACTATTTTAGAAAAAATCCAGATGGGAGTTTATCAAATGGTTCATGGTGTGGTAATGATTTGGATAGTGGTGAATATATGGTGCGTAAGTATATTATAGATATGTCGAGACGCTGGCAAAGTTTTTATGGTGTTGACGGGTATCGTTTTGATTTAATGGGAATTATTGATATTGAAACGATTAATCGTGTCTATCAAATTTGTTCTGCTTACGATGCTTCATTTATGGTTTATGGGGAGGGTTGGAATATGCCGACTAATTTACCAGATGAGCAAAAGGCGATGCAGGATAATCATGCAAAAATGCCGAAAATTAGTTTTTTTAATGATGAATATCGTGAGGTTATTAAAGGTGGAAGCAGTGATAATGTTTTAGTTAATAAAGGTTTTATTACGGGAAATCTTTACGAAACAGAAAAGGCAAGAAATGTAATTACAGCGACTAATCGTTATACAAGTCCGGACCAATCAATTAATTATGTTGAATGTCATGATAATGCGACGGTTTTTGATAAATTGTATATTTCTAATGTTGAAGAAGGTTTAGATGGGATAATAACTCGACAAAAGAATCTTACGATCACGGT
>OBJO01000693.1_pt1 | contig 13815 bp, 2 predicted proteins | sample 1481741 | NCBI WGS metagenome assembly OBJO01 (sample SAMN06140803, study PRJEB22556) | human gut metagenome | host: Homo sapiens | place: China: Beijing | collected 2014 | reverse complement strand
GCTATGATATTTTTGCATACAGAAAAAGAGCCTGTGCACGATTACGTGCGACAGGCCCTTTTTCTATCTCCGCGGTGGCGGCCGATGGCCGTGGCGTGGCGGTGGTGGCGGGCGATGCCAGCCCCAATCATTATAAAAAGGGCCACCCCAACCCCAATTCCAATAGGTATCCATATACAGTTGGGTCATGTAGGCATTGTAGGCCATGCGTTCCAGGTCAGCCTGGGTGACGACGGAGATGCGGCGCGATGCCGTTTCTTTGACGTCGCCGACGGTCACGTCTGCCAGGATGTCTACTTGGCCCGTCTTGACGGGGATGATTGTATTGTCTTCTCCGATTTTGGCGACGGACTCATTCAGGCTCTTGGCCGTCAGGCCATAGGGGACATTGCCCGGCGTCTGCAGGGCGACGATGCCTTTGCTGCCCAGGGCCAGATAGCGCGGGTAGATGATGATGCGGCTCTTTTTCATCATTTTTTCAGCGCTGCCATAAATCAAGCCTTCGTGGGGCGTATCCATGCGCCAGACGGCACTCTTGTCTTTGGCGACTAAGTATTCGCCAATCTGTTCCGTCGTCTTGTCGTCATAGGCCCGGACACGGCGGAAGTACTTGTCCGTCAGGTCCTTGTCGACGCGGAAATAATAAGGCCTGGTTGTTGCGTCCAGCCCGGTCCGCTGGGAATCGATGGTCTGGAGCAGCGTCGTCACGTCTTTATAGGTCGAGCCTTTGGTCAGGTAATATTTGTCGATGATTTTACCTGTATGGCCGGCTAACGGATCCGTAGGCACACTGGCTTTTTCTGCTGTTTTTTCAGCTCCTGTTTCGGTGGCCTGGGTCTGAACGGCCGCTTCGGCAGGTGCCGTTTTGGCCGTGTCCGCAGCCAGTCCTGTCAACGTCGTACACGTGCAGAACAAAGCGGCTAGGACAGCCTGTTTCCATTTTTTCACGATACCACCTCCTTCATGAGTTTACTATAACGCGCCGTTGCGGCGAGCGTCAATATGTCGTAAAGAATCTTATGGGAAATGCAATTATTTGTTCAATTTTACAAAAATGTTACGGCCGTTTTTTATCCTAAATATGTTTAAAACAAAACGTTTATTGAAAACTATTCTTCAAAGAGATATAATAAATATTGTATACAATATATATATAAAAACACAATACTTTATAATTATTATGCGAATATATTTGACAGAACAGACTGAATTACTTGAACTCATTGTAATACAATAGGACGTACAGGAGGAGTTATCATGAACAAGACGTATAAAGTCATTTACAATCGGACGCGATGCATGTATCAAGTCGTATCCGAATTTGCCAAAGGCCATACCAAATCGGAAACGCCGGAAATACTGAAAAGCCTTTTCAGCAAACACAGCGGGCTGACCCGGGGCATCGTGATGGCCGTCTTGTCCATGAGTCTGGCTATGCCCGTGGGGATGGCTGTGCAGGCGGAAGATGTGGCTGGTAATACAAGCGGAAATACGACGAGCGCTAGTGATACGACAACATCAGACACAACAGATACGACTGTTACGGTGAAAGATGGGGCAGCTCTTGTAGGAAGCGGTGCAGTATCTGTGTCTTCATCGACAGATACTACTAAGAATACTACTACAATAACGATTGCTGTCCCTACAGATGGAAAAGTGGAAGCCAATAATACAGAACTGGTTACTGGCGGGACTGTGTACACGGCAGTGAATGCAGAACAGACAGCCCGGGAAGCGGCAGTTAAATCCGTAACGGATAAAATTGGTACACTGGATGCTAACGGGAATTATATCCAGAAAGACGCGTCCGTGTCTTCCAATCTTTCCACCTTGGATACGCAGGTAAAGACCAATGCTGATGCTATTGATACAAATAAAAATGCTATTTCCACCAATACTTCGGATATTACCGACCTGAAGAATCTTTCCAATGTTTCAGATGCCGGGAAAACCGTCATCAAAGAACAGGCCAAACAGGCTGTAAAGGTAGCTGCAGGAGACCGAGTTGCAGTAACTCCTACTGGTTTAGAAACTGGGGATGGGACCATTACTTACACCGTTTCCGCCAATAATAATGGGGCCATTTCCATCGACGATACCAATCTGGTATCTGGCGGCACGGTGTATACGGAACTGCGTCCGGATTCTACAGGCACTTACTACTATATCAGTAATACAAATACAACAGCCGCCAATTTGATTGCTTTAGATACGAATTTAAAAAATGTCATTGACGCCATTGGTCTGGATGCGGATGATACGACAACTAGCTATACCTCAAAATTAAACAAATATTTCAAGGTCAATCCGGAAGTAAACACTTCGACTGACGGCAAAACCAAAACCTACGCTCAGGCCGATGCCGCCGCCAATGGCACGAACTCCGTGGCCATCGGCCCGAGCGCTCAGGCTGGGGAAAAGACGACTGACGCGACAACTTCGACGACAACCGTTACTGGCGGCACGAGCAGCACGGCCATCGGCGACAGTGCTGTGGCCAATGGCGACAAGTCCGTAGCCCTCGGTTACAATTCTCAGGTGCTCAACGCTTCTGGAGCGACGACGGCTGTCAGTGGCAGCACTGCTATTGGTAATGGAGCCAAAGTAGAGGGCGGCAGTGATTCCACGGCTTTAGGCACCGGTGCAACTGTAGATACGGCATCAAATGCTATGGCTCTTGGTACGAGTGCGATCATTAATAAAACAGCCACCAGCGGTGTGGCCATCGGCAACGGCGCGGTGACAGGTTCGTCAGATACAACGAAAACAGTCGACAATGTGACTTATAATGTTAAAGCTGCCGGTGGTGAAGACAGTGTTGCTATCGGCACCAGTGCATCCAGTGCAGGCAATACGTCCATTGCCCTGGGCAAGGGAGCCGCCATCGAGAATGACACGGATGGAAGCTATCAGGCTGTCGTGAAATCAGATGACATTGCCATTGGTACAGGGGCCAAGACAAGTGCGTCTGATTCTTCTACAGCTATTGGCAAGAGTGCGACGGTCTCTCAGAGCACCGATGCTATGGCAATCGGTAGCAGTGCCACAGTAGGGGCTTCTTCCAACAATGCTATGGCCCTAGGCAAGGGTGCTGCTGTGAGCAGTGGTGCTGCGGACTCCATTGCAATGGGTACCAGCGCCAAGACCGTTTCGGCAGATACCATTACTATCGGTCAGGACACTATCGCTACTGGTGCAAACTCTGTCGTCATCGGCAAGGGCGCTACGACGACGGTAGAAGGTGGCAATGCCATTGGATCAAGTTCCACTGCATCGGGCAGCTCTACTGCTATTGGCCAGTCTGCTACAGCCAACAACTACAATGCGGTAGCCATCGGCAACAAAGCCACGGCCAATGCCGATAAATCGATTTCTCTCGGCTATAACGCCGGTGTCGGCACGAGCGAAGGAAAAGGCGAAACCCAGAATGCGGGCTCGTTGATTGCCATCGGTACCAGCTCCGGTAACAATGTGTCTGGTATGCAGAACGTGGCTATTGGCGAAGAAGCAGGCAGCAATGTAAAGAGCAACTACAATATTGCCATTGGTACACAGGCTGGGTATGGCATTAACTATGCCAGCGACGATAAATCCCAAAACGGTTACAACGTATCTATCGGTTACCAGGCCAACTATCAGGAGAACTCGGCTAATATCATGTATTCTACGGCGCTGGGAAATGAGGCAAATGCTTCTAACCATGCAGTAGCCATCGGCGATAAAGCAAAAGCAAGCGGAACCTATTCGCTGGCACTTGGTGATACAGCCCAAGCAAGTGATACAGAAAGCATTGCCTTGGGACACAATACCAATGCTGCAGATGGGAATATTGCCATTGGCAACGGTTCTTTAGCTCCAGCTGTTTCTTCGTTAGGAACCGTACAGGATGGCTATGTCTATAAATCAACTACGACAACAGATTCTTCAGGTACTCCAACGACGACTCTGACTGAACTGAAATCGGCCTTTACCTATAAGCCGTTAGCTTCAGATTCTCATTATATCTCAGTCGGCAACGGTACCTTGACACGGCGCATCTCCAATGTGGCAGATGGCGTGTTTGATTCCGATGCAGCTACGGTAGGCCAGTTGAACTCACTGAATGAACTCCTGCAGGCGACGGATACAAAAGTCGGATTGACGAAGGATTATTTTGAGCAGAAGTTTACCAATCTGAATACGACGATTGATTCGTCAAAGACGCATTACTTCTCCATCAGCGAGTCCAGTGATAACTTGAGTGGGAATAAAGATAATACAGGTGCTACTTCCAATAAAGCCGACGCTATGGCGATTGGCCCCAATGCCAATGCCACCAATGTGAAGAGTCTGGCAGTGGGCAATAACGTCTATGCTACGGGACTGCGTAGCATTGCCATCGGCACGGCACCGAACCCAACGACGGATTCTGCTGGAACGACGACGACACACAACACATCCGCTGAAGGAGAGAACAGTATCGCTCTCGGTACCTCGACAACTGCTCAGGCCGACAACTCGGTGGCCATCGGTACTCGTGCACAAACGTATACCACTGATACCACCGGCAATACCGGTGTAAGCTCTGTGGCTATCGGTAATCTTGCCACCACAGCCGGTAACCAGAGTGTGGCCTTGGGGTATAATGCTACCGTCAAATACAATTACGGTACCGCCATTGGCGCAGAGGCTCTGGCTTCTGGTGTTGATGCAGTAGCTATTGGCAAGGGCAGCAAGGCCTACAGCACAGACTCTATGGCCATTGGTCAGGATAACTCGGTGACCGGCAATAATGTCTATGGCTTAGGCAGCAGTAATAGTTTCAGCGGTGAATGGGGAGCTATCACCCAAAGCGGCGTTTCCGGCTACAAGAATACGGTTACCTCCGTATCCGATCAGGATACGACGAATGCTTTGACTGGCATCTATATGACTGGCAACAGCAATACCTTCAATCAGAATGTCAAATACAACGTCATGCAGGACATCACCGTGCAGGGCAACAGCAATAAGATTGATGGCGGTGCAGGCGGTACGTCCAGCCATCAAAATACGCTGTCGCAGATTGCCATTGTTGGTTTCGGCAATACGGTGCAGGGCAAGAGCTCGGATGGCAAGACCAACAATATCAAGGATGTGACCATCCTTGGCTATAACAACAAAGTGGATGCCAACACAGATACGACCGTTGATTTCTCCAATACCCAGATTCTCGGCAACAATGTGACCGCAGCATTGGGAAACTCGGTCTACTTGGGCAATAATGCCGCTTATGTCCAGCCGACTTCGCCAGCGCAGGATGCCATCGATACCGCCAAGACAGATGCGGATACCGCAGCTGAGGCCTCGGATGAATACAAAGCTGCTACGACGGATGAAGATAAAGCGACAATTAAGGCTGAGTATGAAGCAAAATACCTGTACAAGCTGAGAGTGCAGGCCATGGAAGCCAAAGGGTCTACGGCTGGCATGAATTCGTACAGCACTGATGAAACCTATGGCAACGGCACGAGCTACACTTATGCCGGCAGCAATCCGACTGGCGTCGTCACCGTAGGTTCTGTTGGTTCCGAACGCCGGATTCAGAACGTGGCCGCCGGTCTTGTCAGCGCTACCAGCACCGACGCGGTAAATGGTTCCCAGCTCTACGCTCTGACCCGGCAGCTCCGGTTCGGCGGCGACAACTCCTCCTTTGGCAAGACTACTGCGGTAGAGGACCAGAATGTAGTGGCCCGGGGATCCAATGAGACCATCTCCATCACGGGCGGCAGTGACGCCGTCACGTCCTCGACTGCGGATGGCACGACGACCTATAACGTGGATGCTGCCAAGCTCACCGGCAATAACATCGCTGTCGTAGCCGATAAAGATGCTAACGCACTCCATGTCCAGCTGGCCAGCAACCTCAAGGACCTGAACACCGCTCAGTTGGGCTCCGGCAGTGGGGAAAGCTATAAAGAAACCATCAAACTGGATGGCACAGGGACCAACGGCGGCCAGATGACATTGGCTGGTGCTGATGGAACCGTAAAGACTACCCTGGATACCACAGGCCTCACGATTGCCAATGGCCCGAAATTCACCAGCAGCGGCATTGATGCGGCCAGCCAGCAAATCCATAATGTGACGGCAGGTACGAAAGATGCAGATGCGGTTAATGTTAAGCAGTTGCAGTCTGCTCGTACATTGCTGACCCAGGGCACGAATACCACTTTGGCTGATACAGATGCTGATGGACACCATACCTATACGGTGAATGTGGACAATCTGGCAGTGAAAGCCAATGGAACGGGCACTACCGTGGCATTAGCTAATGGCATCAACTTCAAGAACGGCACCAATACCACCAGTTCCGTCGATGCCAATGGCAATGTTACCATCGATACCAAGAACCTGGCCCTCAAAGCTAATGGGACGAATACAGCAACTGTCACCATGGATAACGGTATCAACTTTAAAAATGGCACCAACACCACGGCAACTGTCGGTGCAGATGGCACAGTGACCATCAGTGCCACCCACAATAAGCTGGATTCTGCATCCTATACCGCGTCTACACCGTCTGATACCAGCAATAAGACGACGGTGAAACTGAAGGATACGGATGATAACGAAACCACGCTGAACCTGACGGATACCTATACTACCGTTTCCAAGAATACAGATCATACCATTACTTTCAAACGCAATGACGGAAGCAACCCTGTCAGCATCTCGCTGGATAATCTCAATGGTGCCAGCAAAGAAGCACTGACAGCGGCTGCGGCCAAAGCAACCACGGCGGTCATTGAGGGTAACAACGTTGATAGCATAGAGGATGATACGACTTCTGCTGATGGTCACCACATCTACAAAGTGAATGTCAGCAACCTGGGCGTCAAGGTAGCCGATGGCCAGAAGAAGAGCGTTGCACTCAGCGATGGTCTGGTCTTTGGCAATGGTACGAACACCACTGCTTCTGTTGGTGATAATGGCGCGATTACCTTCAATGTTTCAAATGAGGCTATCAAGACCCAGGCTAAGGATGCCATCAATATGACTGCCGGTTCAAACGTAAAGGTAGAGACGGCGACTAGTACGGAGGGCTTGTCCAAGTCCTTCACCATCAGTGCCACTCACAATGCTCTGAAATCAGCAACGCTGACGAAAGGCAACAATGATGTGTCCACGCTGACCATCACTGGCAATGACGGTGATACTGCGTCTGTGGATATCAAGAACACCTATCTGACAGTGAGCAAGGACCCTATGGCCAAGACAGTCACCTTCAACAGCAACGACGGTACCACTCCGGCAACGACGTTGAGTATCAGTGACTTCGGTGCAGCCAGCACCACAGATGTGAATGCAGCGAAGGCAGCTGCATCGACTGAAATTAAAGCCGGAACTAATGTATCGTTAGGGAAAATAGAGACTGACCAGACGGATCAGCATAAGATTTATACGGTGAACGTAGACAATCTGGGCTTGAAACAGAATGGCACGGCGGCTGGCACAGTCACGCTGGCCAATGGCATCAATTTTGCTGATGGTACCAATACGTCGGCCACGGTATCGGATGGAAAGGTGACGTTTGACCTCAAGAAGGATATCACCGGCATTGATACCGTCACGGCAAGCAACTCCATTCAGGCGGGCAATGTCAAAGTCGGCAAGCAGGGGACAGACAGCAAGAACTACGTCACTGGCTTAGACAACAAGGATTGGACAGTCGGACAGACTACCTATGAAGCTGGCCGGGCGGCTACAGAAGATCAGCTGAAAGCAGTCAGCGATAAAGTAGCAAGCGGCTTCCAGGTAACCGGCGGTACGACTTCTGCCAACATCGGTGCCGACAAGAAAATTACTTTCACGAATAGTACCTATACAACGGCAGAGGTGACACAGACTACGGATGGAGCTAGTGTCCAGTATAATATCAATACAGCCGCGCTCAATGCCGGTGCCGATGGCAAGATAACTGTGCCGACAACTGACGGTGTAGCGACGGCACAGAATGTAGCTCAGGCCATCAACAATGCGGTATGGAAAGTTACGGCGAGTGGAAACACTAATGGTACGACATCCACGGAAGCGATTAAAGCGGGAGATATTGTAACCCTCAAAGCAGGGAATAATATGGTAATCTCTCAGAGCGGTAAGGACTTCACGTATGCATTAGCCCCAGAACTCACTGGCATCATGAGTCTGACAACGTCTGCTAATGGAGGTTATACGGCCACCATTAATGGCAGTGGCCTTACGATTACACCGACGGATAATACACAGTCAACGATTTCTTTGACTGCCCAAGGTCTGAACAATGGTGGCCAGCAGATCACCAATGTAGCCAGCGGCGGTACTGTCGAAAGCAACGCAGCTACCATCGGAGATTTGAATGCAGCAATCCAGAAAGCTTCGGCAGGCACCACGGCTTCGGGCTTTAAGACAAAGGGCAACTACGGTGATGCAGTAACGTCTCGTCTGGATAAGCAGCTTAATGTGGTGGGCGATGTGGATACCACCAAGGTAGCACAGAAGAATCTGGCCGACGGCAATGTGGGTGTTGTCACCTCGACCGATACGGATGGCAATGCTACGCTGTCGGTAAAACTGAACAAGGATATCACGCTTGATTCTGTAACTACCGGAAATACGAGGCTGGACACCAGTGGCCTGTCCATCTCGGGTGGCCCGACGATTGCTGCTGGCGGAATCAACGCAGGAAATAAGGCAATTACTAGCGTTGCTGATGGTAGTAACGATAACGATGCAGTCAATATGAAACAGCTCAGAGGCGTTCAGTCTGATGTGAATACAGGCTGGACTATCAAGGGCAAGGATTCGGCGAATGCAGATGTAAGCGCCAATATCGGCAAGGGCAAGTCTGTGACCTATGACAACGGTAGTTACACCCAATCTGTGATTACGAAGGATAGTACCGGCAATGCTACGGTGAAGGTGAATGTGACTACGGGCACTCTCACTACTGGGGCTGACGGCAAGATTACTTCTAGCGATGGTCTGGCAACGACCGAAGCTGTGGCAAATGCTGTCAACAACGCTTCCTGGACAATTCAGGATGGCAACAATACTGGCAATGCACAGCAAGTCAAGGCTGGTGATACTGTTTCCCTCAAGGCTGGCGATAATCTGAGCCTTGACCAGAATGGCACGGAGTTCACCTATAAGCTCAATAAAACATTGATGGGTATGACCAGTGTGACGGCGGTGGATGATAAGCAGAACACGGCTGTTCTCAATGGCGAGGGCCTGAAGGTATCCGATAAGGATGGCAATAGCCTGACCCAGCATGCTACAGAAATCCGGCTCCACGATGCGACGAAATCGGCAACAGATACGACCACCGATGTGGTACTCAATAAGCAGGGCTTGCAGAACGGCGGTCATACGATTACTGGTGTAGCTAACGGCACGGTTGATGCCGGTTCGCAGGATGCTATCAATGGCAGCCAGCTCTATGAATTGCAGCAGAAGGTCACGAATGGTTGGAAGATTACCGGCGATGACACGACGAAAGCCAGTAATATCGGCAATGACAAGACAGTTTCCTTTGTCAATGGCGATAACAGTTACATCAAGGCGAAGGTGGATACGACCAATACGGGTGCTACGGTATCCTATACGGCACAGACGGCCAGCTTGACTACTACAGATGGAAAGGCTGCATTGACTGGCACGATGGATGGCCTTGTCACGGGAATGAATCTGACGAATGTCTTGAATAGTCTTTCGTGGACGGCACAGTCGTCGCAGGTTGGTACTGGCCAGAATAACGGCAGCACGGCACAGTCTATTACAGCTGGTTCGAAAGTCGGCTTCATTGCAGGCGATAATATGATCTTGACGCAGGATGGCACGGATTTCACCTATGCGTTGAATTCAAGTCTCACCGGCATGAACACGATTGCCTTCACTGGCCTCGGCAATGGTGCCAGCAATCTGACCATCGGCCTCCAGAACGGCGGTGGTGCTAATCCAGATAAAGGCTATTATATTACGGGCCTCTCAAATACGAAATGGGATCAGTCCAACTATGAGGGCTCGCGGGCGGCTACGGAAGCCCAGCTGCGAGACGCCATTGATAAGGTTTCGGCGGCTACGGGGACGGGCGGCTTCGGCCTGACGGCTGACGATGGCGCCAACAATGGTGGCGAAACGAAGGTTACCCAGACGCTGGGACGTACGATTGCTATCCAGGGTGATGGCACCTATGGTGCAGACGGTAAGGTCGTCAAGCAGGGCAACATCTCGACGGTGGCTTATACCGATAATGCCGGCCCGACGGGTGCCATCAAGGTCAAGCTCAACAAGGACATCGACCTCAGTGAGACAGGTTCTTTGACCATTGGCGCCAGCAAGGTGTCGGCTGGCAGCATCGTACTGGACAACACAAGTGATGCGGCCAAAAAGATTGCCTTGAACAGTACTGCCGGCACAGTTGCTATCGGCGGTGTCACGGTAAACGGTGCTGAAAAGACAGTAAATGGCCTTTCCAATACGACTTGGAATGGCACGGCAGTTAGTGGCCGTGCTGCGACGGAAAATCAGTTGGTCGATGCCATCAATGAGGTAAAGACGCAAGCGGCAAATAGTGAGCTTCATATCAAAAAAGGTGTATATGCGATTGGCAAGGACAGCCAAGGTCAAGATATCACGGACACAAAAGGCAAGAACAGTGTCTCCATTGACGTGGTCAATGCCCAAGGTACGGTCGACGGCCAGGTGGTCATCAATGATGTGGCCAAGGCATCGGAACTCGGTACAGTTGGCGAGTTGGCAGATAACCTGAAGAATCCGGCTGGCGGCTCGACTACCGTAGTGCAGGCTGTCAACAAGGTCAACCAGAAGGTCGACGATAGCTTGAAGCAGGTCAACGGCGATATCTCGAATGCCGTAACGGAAGCCAGGAAGCATACGGAAGTAAAGTCTGTCGATAGTGACAACAATGTGACCATCGATGGTACGACCACAAATGCGGATGGCGGTACTATTTATAAGCTCGGCCTCAACAAGAATCACTTGAATCTCGGCAATGTCCATGTCTATGGCAATGAAGGCAGAATAACAGCTAATACGGTTGAAGCAGAAACGGTCAAAATCGATGACCAGACGAGACTCGATAAAACGGGACTGACGACGGGCAATACGACGGTAGCCAATAATCGTATCGTCGTCGGCGGCGACAATGGCATAAAGATAGAAGCCAACGGTGGTCAGCAGACGATTTCTGGTCTGACCAATACGGATTGGACGGGTACGGCAGTTCATGGACGTGCCGCAACGGAAGATCAGCTGGCTAAAGCCCTTTCTTCTGCTACGACGACGGCTGCTCAGAATGAACAGCATATTAAAGCAGGTACTTATGATATCCAGACAACGACCGATGATAAGGGAAATAAGCAAAACAGCGTAACCATGAAAATAGTCGATGGAACTGGAAAGGATAAAGGTACCGTCACCATCAATGACGTAGCTAAAGCGTCGGATGTTGGTGATACGGATAAGCTGGCTGCTGACATCAAGAATCAGAATGGCGGTCAGCCCCAGACCACTTCCGTAGTAGAAGCAGTCAATAATCTGAACGAAAAGGTCAATAACCGTGTTGGCGATAATAAATACAGTGCTATCACGAGCAAGGACCCTGTTCAAGATGGTGACAGTTCCACGACTGCTATTGGCAAACTGAACAACCGGATGAATGACATTTACCAGACGGCTGGTCAGCATACCACCATTTCCAATACGGACAAGAATTTGGACATCAAGCCTACCACTGATGATAAAGGTAAAACCAACTATGAAATTAACCTGTCCAAACAGGTTAACCTCGGAGATGTGAAATTTGATGGAGAGAAAGGTTCCATCGAAGCCAAATCTGTGAAGGCCGATTCCTTTACTTCCGGGTCCACCGTGGTCAACAACGACGGTGTCCAGGTTGGCAAGGGAACGGCTTTGACCAGTGATTCACTCAAGGTCGGAGGTAATACGTATGTCGACAACAAAGGCCTTAATGCCAATGGCACTGCTATCCGCAACGTTGGAGATGGTAAAGAGAATGGTGATGCGGTGAATATGAAACAACTCAATGAGGTTAAATCCGATTACCAGGCGGCTGATGCCAAACTGGCTGATGCGATTCAGCAAACCGATGCGGGCCTGAATGAAGTGGGCCGGGCTGTCAACAAGCTGGGCAACCGCCTGAACCGTGTCGGTGCCGGGGCAGCTGCACTGGCAGCCCTCCATCCGGGGACGTATGACCCCAATGACAAGTGGGATTTCTCGGCCGGTATCGGTCATTATCACGATGCCAACGCCGTGGCTATTGGGGCGTATTATCATCCCAATGATACGACTATTTTGTCTATCGGCGGCAGTATGGGCGGCGGTGAAAATATGGTCAACGCCGGCATTACCTGGAAGATGGGCCGCAGTGGCCGTGAACAGGCTGTTCAGCCCGTCGTAGTCCGCAAGGTAGAGGCAGCTCCTGTTGTACAACAGGCCGCTCCGGTTCGTCCGGCGCCGGTCGTCACTCCAGCACCTGTCACCACACCGGCTCCGGTGAAATCGGTCGCTTCGGTCACGCCGGTCCATGCGCTTCCCGCCGTGACTACGCCGATGACGCAGACTACAACTGGTGATACGGCTACCTTAGCCCAGATCCTGGCGCGGCAAACGGCTATCCTGGAAAAACTGGCTCAGAATCAGGCCCAGGCGGCTCCGTCGGCTACAGTGGCTCATGGCGATGATATTTTCCCGGATGTGCCCGATAATCACTGGGCCTATGCTTATGTAGCCAAGTTGGAAAAAGCCGGTGCGCTCAAGGGATTCAAGCGTCCGGCTGTGTTGAAGAGTCCTATGATGACGCGCGATGATTTCGCGTCGGTATTGTATACGGCCATGGCCAACGGGGCCACGACCAACCCGTCCTTGAATGGCGATGATAGCCTGAACCGGCTGGCCCAGGAATTCAAGGCGGAATTGAAAAATGTCAAAGTGTAAGGCTTTATTCGCCTAAGGCGTAGAGAATGTCGGCTGCGGCAGCGTTCAGGTTGTAGCGGCTGGTGTAGCAGACGAGGGTGCCCTGGGAAGCGGCCTGTTGGCAGGCTTTGCGGACCAGGGCGTGGCCCGTATGGTTGGTGTTGATGATGAGTACGTCGGCGCCCTGGAGTTTTTGGACGTCGAAGTGCTTGTTTTCCAGAATCATCCAGTGCGGAAAGCGCGTGCGGACTTTGTCATGCCACAGGGCGCTGCCGCCGGCCAGACAGACGCGGAAGCCTTCCAGGGCCTTTTCCAGGCGCGACGTGTAGTCGTCGGGCAGGGGGAGGGCCCTTTTTTCGACGTCTTCCTGGGGACAGCGCGTTTCCCATTCGCGCAGGGATTGTTCCAGGGTCTGGACGTAGCCGTCATAACTTTCCTGCAAGGTCTGGTAATAGGCCTGGGTCTGGGCCAGTTCGTCGCGCAGCCGGGCGGCATCGTCGTCGGCGACAGGCGGCGTGTCGTCGTAGACCAGGCGGATGACGCCCAGGCCCAGGGCGATTTGACCGGCCGTGTCCAGGACGCCTGCCAGGCTTAGGGCTTCTGCTGTGCTCGACGGTGTGAGGGGATGGCTCACGGCGATATGGCCGCGGACTTTGTGGCCGCCGATGGCTGTCGGCCGCGGGAACTGTTCCAGCGTTATCGTGGCGATATGACGCTGCTGTGCGGCCTCCGTGCGATACAATTCGTAGACGGCTTTGCGCGGCGTGAAGGACTGCTGCATCAGCTGGCACGTGCCGTCCATGTGGCCCGTCTGGTCCGGGAATTCGGCCGCGCCGTCATCCTGCATCTTTTTCC
>OBJO01000692.1_pt1 | contig 13821 bp, 8 predicted proteins | sample 1481741 | NCBI WGS metagenome assembly OBJO01 (sample SAMN06140803, study PRJEB22556) | human gut metagenome | host: Homo sapiens | place: China: Beijing | collected 2014 | reverse complement strand
TGTTAAACTTTATGGTGATGTTTACCTTGAAGCTAACGAAGAAGGCCGTATTGTTCCAACTTATAAGAACGCTCAAGTTCTTCGTGCGGTTCCTTACGATGTGCCACAAATTGGTTTCCAAAACGACGTCATTAACAACCTTCGTCTTTGGGATGTTGAAATTCCTGAAGAATACGAATTGGACTACAGAACATTGGAAGATCGCCGTCGTGTGAAAAATATCACAGCTATTCTTTATCCAGATGATTCAACTGTCGAAGGTAAAGAATTGCGTTTGGTTCAAGAGTACTTCATGACAAGTGCAGGTCTCCAAACAATCATTAAATCTTATCTCAAGATGGGCTTGCCATTGAAAGATATCCATAAAAAAGTCTCTGTCCATATCAATGATACTCACCCAGCGGTTGCGCCAGCTGAATTTATGCGTCTCCTTCTTGACGAATACGGACTTTCATGGATTGATGCTTGGAATGCCACTGTTAAGACCATGAGTTACACTAACCACACTATTCTTCAAGAAGCCCTTGAAAAATGGGATCAAGAACTCTTCAAACGTGTTCTTCCACGTGTTTACCAAATTATTTTGGAAATCGATAACCGTTATGTAGCTGAAATGGCTGAACGTGGTGTTGCTGCGGATGTTATCGAACGCACACGTATTGTGAAAGACAACCAAGTGCACATGGCTAACCTTTCAATCATTGGTGGTCACTCAGTCAACGGGGTTGCTAAACTTCACACAGAGCTTCTTAAAGAAGATACTCTCCACGATTTCTATACTATTTATCCTGAAAAATTCAATAACAAGACTAATGGTATTGTTCAACGTCGTTGGACACAAATTGCAGCACCAGAACTTTCTGCAGCGATTGATGATGTGATTGGTAACGGTTGGCGTAAAGACATCCATGAGCTTGAAAATCTGACAACTTACTTGGATGATAAAGCAGTCTTGAACCAATTCTATCAAGTTAAGACAGCAGCTAAACAACGTTTGGCAGACTACATCAAGGAAAATACAGGCATTGAAGTATCTACAGATGCTATCTTCGACGTTCAAGTTAAACGTCTTCACGCTTACAAACGTCAATTGCTTAATCTCCTTCACATTATCAAACTTTACTGGGATCTTAAAGATAATCCAGATAAAGACATGGTACCACGTGTCTTCATCTTTGGTGCTAAAGCTGCTCCTGGATATCACTTCGCTAAATCAGTTATCAAACTTATCAATGAAGTGGCTAACCTTGTCAATAATGATGAAAGCCTCCAAGGCAAACTTAAGGTTGTTTTCCTTGAAAACTACCGTGTAAGCTTGGCTGAAATTATTATCCCAGCAGCTGATGTCTCTGAACAAATCTCATTAGCTTCTAAAGAAGCATCTGGTACATCAAACATGAAATTCATGATGACCGGTGCCATTACTTTGGCAACACTTGACGGTGCCAACATTGAAATCAAAGACGAAGTTGGTGATGAAAATGTTGTCATCTTCGGTATGAACAAAGACGAAGTTTACGAACACTATGCTCGTCACGATTATTATTCTCGTGCAGTTTATGAAAATAACCCTGTGATTCGTCGTGTTGTTGATACTTTTGTCAATGGTACTATTCCAAATGCTCAATCAGAAGGTACTGAAATCTATGAAGCGCTTATCACACATAACGATGAGTACTTCCTCTTGGAAGACTTCGCAGCTTATGTAGAAGCTCAAGAGAAAATTGATGCCCTTTATCGTGACCATGACAAGTGGGCACGCATGAGCTTGGCTAATATTGCTAAATCTCATAAGTTTACTTCTGATGATACTATCACAGAATACGCTAAAGAAATTTGGGAATTGAAAAAATAAGCGAAAGCTAATACATCAAAAAAAACAACGGCTAGAAATGGTCGTTGTTTTTGATTGCAGACACAGTCTCAATATATGTAGGTTTCTAGGTTTCATTCTGAAAAAATAACTTTGTATATATTGTGAATAAAACCAATCAAATGACTTTATCAGTCCCTACTAAAAGGAAGCTGAGTTAACAACATGATTATTTCATCAAGAACTTCTTTAAATGAGATGCCATTAGTATAACTGTATTTTCTTGCGTAGTTTTGCCATTGTTGGTTTTGGGTTTCATCATTTTTAAATGATTTAAGAAGTTCAATATTTTTATTGTAATCAAATGTGGTACCACGAAATGCAAATGTTCTTTTTATGGCTAATTGGAGCTGTAAGGTGTCAATTTCTTCCCTCTTCAATTTTGAAAGAATATAAATGTCATAAAAGTCTTTGCTACGGCTATTCAAAAAGTTTCTAGAGTATATCGTTTGTAGCTTTTCAGCAATAATGGTTTCAATGGGATAAGCAATGATTGGGAAGTGGTCATCTTCAAAAAGAGATTTATAGTCGTAATGAATAGGGTGTGGCGTTACAATATCCCCTGTTGCGATATCTAAATGAACCATTTGTTTGATGTTTTCTAGCTGGCAAAGAATGCTGGCCCGGTACCCACTGTAAAGGTCACTTTCTTTAATAGAAACTATAGATTGGATCGTAAAATTGATACCCTCTATTGGAATCGCAAGAATATCGTTGAGTTGCTTCTCAACATTTTCAAATGATAGTGTGATGTTCTGGAATAGAAAGTCAATATCGACAGTACTACGTGATTCAACGCCAATGACATTCGAGAGAAGAAAGCCTCCTTTAAAGATATAGTTTCTTGAGTATGAACTCTGGCTTAACTTTTTTAAGATCATTTCAAGAAAATAATAGGTCATCACGGAATTAAAGGTTAAGCCAGTTTGCTTAGAGATTTTGTGGCAGAGTAGGGTTAATGTTGCTTTGTTCACATAAGAACCTCCAGAGTTTGCTTGATATCTTTTATGGCCTGCATTTTAGTAGCATAGTCATAAAGTTTACCTATATTCTTATTCGGATTTTTAGCAAAACTCTGAAGTGTTTTCACAAAAAGTTCTGTATCAATGTGATTTCGGTTAATAATTAAATCGCAAATAGTTCGCTCTAGGTCATAAGCCTGAACGTAGTTTCCCATTGGAGTTTTAATGCGTGTGACCCCAATCTCGATAAAATTCTTAGTTGTCGTATGGATTAGGAGATTGGAAGGAGGGGTGTTAAAGCGATAACCTCTAGGTACAGTTACCTCAAAATATTGAGGAATCTCGTCAGTAACGCCTAATAGATATAATACAGATGTGTAAGAGTAGATAGCCTTTGAAAATCTATATTGAAAAAAGTAATAGTCGTCATAGTCCCCGTTAGCATCTAGATAAATTCCTTTTTCAACTCGAAAAATAGTTCCTTCCTGTTCTAACCTAGTTAGATAGACAGTGGGTATGCCAAGAGTTTTACAGTCTTTATAAGTAATGATGCCATTATGATGTGCAAGATGGTGCAGCATTCTTTCTTTATTTGACATACCATCCCTCCTTTTGTTGTGTTTATACATCAATTTTATCTTTTTTGTAGTGTAGACGCAACATTTTTCGATGCTAGTTGTTTCTGAAGTCTTCGGAATCTTTTAGTCATCCTTCTTTAAAGTTTGCAACTGGTCGCTAAGATGATATAATGGCCTATAGATATAGGCATCAGAAAAGGGGGAAATGTTATGGCTTTACGTAGCCAATTAATTACCAAGGAGTTTCCAGATTTAGATAGGGTAGAGCGCTTGAACAATGAGGCCTTTCCGGAGGAAGAACGTATTCCTTTGAGTGAGTTCTTACAACTGGATGGTCGTGAGGATTATCATTTCTTTGCCTTTTATGACGAAGATGATTTTATTGGCTTTGCCTCAGTTCTCTATAATGCTAAGGTTTTTTATGTTAGCTTTTTTGCTATTGTTCCTCAAATGAGGAGTCATGGCTATGGTAGTGAAATCATTGATAAATTAGTGGAGTTTTATGGGCCAACACGGTCCATGGTTTTAGAGGTGGAGCGTTTGGATGAGCCTAATGATAATCCAGAGCAACGTGCGGCTCGTTGGGATTTCTACAAGCGTAATGGTTTTAAGACGTCAAATGCCTTTCTAGAATATGAGGGCTTGAGTTTTGAGATTCTCTATCGTGGGGATCACTTTGATGAAGAAGCTTACAGAGAGATTTTCCAAAAACTTCAGGAAAATGCTTATTTTGACTTTAAGATTAAACATCGTCACTTGAGTGATTTATAAGGCAGGGAAGCAGGTTAGATACGACCTGCTTTTCATCTATTTTCAGGATTGTCAACCGTTTTCAGTATAATTTGCTGTCCTATGATATAATGGAAGTACTATGAAGAAAGCAATTTTACAGTATTTGGCAAGTGCCTTGGCTGTAATCCTTATACTTGGTCTTGTGGTTTTCGACCGTCGTCGAAACCAATATCTGGTCAAGAGGGTCAAGGACCCAGAAATTTCCTACATTTATCAGGCTTCTTTGGAAAATTTAGACAGACTGGCTCTGAGTCAGGCTGGGGTCATCCAATCTTATCAAATTGATCCGATGTCGGTGCGTAAGGAGGATGGAAAGATTCGTCTAGCCCTCCATATCAATCATTCCTATGATAAACAGGTCAATCTTGTCCTAAAATCGGATGCTTATGGTGATTTGTCAGTAGTTCAAGCGACGCCGTCGGATGCTCTGAAGCTAGCCTTGACAGATGAGGCCTATCAGAAACGCTTGGCTGTGATTTCGCAAAAAGCCGATGCGATTATAGCCCGTGACCACTGGGATCAGGCGATTAAGCCGGCCTATGTGGCTCAGGTAAGAAGTAAAATGAAAAAGACTTCTCTGGACCACTTTGACAACACCTTGAATGACATTGATCAAGAAAGTAAGGAAGTTGGTTCTGATACTTATGCAGCCTTTTTCCAAGCTTCTCAGTTACCTAACCATGACAAGCTTAATTTGGTTATGAACCATATGCAGGTTTATGTGGATAAGTACCAGTTTCTCCAACTTGGGAAGTCGGGTTATAAATTTTCCAAACAACTTGAGCCAACCAGTCCTTTTTATAGCTACTTCCGGGAAGCTATCATGGAAACCTATCAGACGGATCAGGGCTTGGGTGTGGATGAGTTAGGCATCAAGCTCCATCTATTCAGATCTTGGATTGACAAACAGTCTATGGACTATATTAGAACCAACTACAAGGGCAAGACGGATTTGGATAAGCTTTTGGCCTATAGCAAGGACAAGAAAATTAATCTGGATTACACCACAGGTGCTTCCTTCCATAATCGAACTTTAGGTGATTTTACCTATCCGCATAATATGAAAATTCAGTTGCCTCAGACCAGCATTATGGGGCCCTATGGTGTTAGTAATGCCCGTTTTATTGAATTCATTGTCAATATGGATACAGGAAAATTTGTATCCGAATGGAATGTTTACAAGAAAAAGAAAGATGGTAGCATCGACTCTAATCCTAAGCATTATAAGATAGAGGATGGGGCTGACATTGCCGATACAGACTCGGCTAACTATGGTCTGTCTAAGGGACTCAATGCCGATTTACCGGCTTACCTCAATAACAGCCACACCTATCTGGATGTTCATCATCCTGCTGATAATGCCATCAGACGGAAAATGGTTAAGAAGTGGAAAAATCCGAGGAATGTGCTAAACGGTGGAAACTATGCCGATATTGTTAAAAAAGGAGGCTTGAAAGATCTTGAAACATGGAGACACGTTAAAGCTGAAGACCGCCTTCAGGTCTACAATGCCTATCTGGATCATATTCGCTCTACTTTTGTGCTTGATGGTTTTGACAGCTTTTACCAAGAAACCTACAAGTTCCAAGGTCAAGGAAGAAGCCAAGCAAACGGAAACCCTTGATAAGGCTCTCGTATCTAAAAATTTCTATCGGGTCAGAGATGCCTACGCCATCAAACTTTATGGACAGGATGAGGGAATGTCCTTTGATGTGGCTAATCAAAAACTCTTTGGATCAAACATTGCCATTAAGGATGGTATCTTGTATGGGTCTAGTCTTGGTGATTTGACGATCGAGGATTATTTCCAAGGGGAGTTGTCCTACCTCTTAGGGGCTACTCAAAAGCTCCCTGTGGATAAGGCTCGCATTAAAGCCGACCACTATACCCAGGACATCCGGTTGGATAGGGTGTGGTCTGAGCTTAAGGATCAAGAAACCTCTAACAGTATCATTTCGCAGTTTCAGGACAAGACTTTACTCAAGTTGCGCATTAGTTATAACAAGGATTTCCTTCCTACTAAGATTCAGGGCTTTTACAATAGTCCAAAGTTTAACGGCTGGCAGAACTTATTTTACATTGACTACCCCTATGCCGATCAGGCAGCCTTTGATCAGGCTCAAGATGTCTATATTCAAAATATTCAGTACTTGGAAGCTCATCCCAAAGAGGAGACAGGTGACTAGTACTTGCATAGAAAAAGCGCCTTTATCACATGTTGATAAAGGTGCTTTGCTTTATGACACTTTAGTTTTGATGTTTAAGAGCCACTAATTCTGGGAAAAGCTTGTCCAGGATTTTTGGAGTGATAGCTTGACCAGGACCTTCAGCACAGTAGGTGTGCATATACATAGAAGGGTTAAAGTTAAGCTCAATGCAGGTGCAATGAGGATTTTCCTTGCTGGCAATTTGGGTTTTATCTGGAATGATCAGGTCAACCCCACAAGCCCAGGCTCCCATGCTAGTTGCCATGGCTGCGGCCAATTCTTGGTAAGAGGAATCCATAGTCTCAGTGACATCAATAGAGTCGCCACCTGTAGAGATGTTAGAGTTACGGCGTAGGTTAACCTTTTTCCCATCAGGAAGGACATCATCAGGTGTGTAGCCTTGTTGGGCCAACATTAGTTGTTCGATGTCTCCTAAGGCAATAATTTCAAGCGGTGAGCGGTGGTCGTGGCCACGCAATGGATTGGCATTTTTCTGAGCAACCAATTCTCGGATAGTGTGTTTGCCATCCCCAACGACATTTGCAGCAACACGAAGGAGGACAGCTTCACAATGCCCGTCCAAGATGAAGAAACGGTATTCAGTACCCGGGATAAATTCTTCAACCAGGACTGCGGTATCTTCTGCGAAGGCAATTTCAAGGGCTTTTTGATAGTTTTCAAGACTGGCAGGTTCTTGGAAAATGGAGATTCCCAAACCAAAGTTGGTTGATTTTGGTTTGACAACGATTTGTTTGTTCTTGATTAGAGGGTAATAGGCAAGTCCTTGCTCAAGGCTGGTAAATTCGTCACCAGCAGGAACTGGAAAGCCAGCATCTGCCAGAATCTTCTTAGTCACAGTTTTATTGGCCATGGCAAGAGGGACCACGTAGTTGTCTTTTGAAGTCATATTACCGTTCTTGACGTATTCAACATGGTCTTTGTGCCAGAGTTTGAGGAATTGGTCCTGTTCATCCAAAATGTCGAAATTGATTCCCTTTTGGATAGCATCAAAAAGCAACATCTGTGTAGAGAGCTCCATCTCTTCGTAGCCCTTGAGGGCATAATGAGCGGTCCAATCATAGTCCTGATAGGCCAGCGCCTTGTTCAAAGCAAAGTCAGCTAGGGACTTGTCTTTGATATAAGGTAAGAGTTGAGCAGAGAGCGTCTGTTTTGGATCCGCAAAGGCTGTCTTGACTTGCTTAACCAAATCTTGATGATAGTCACCAAGTCCAAAGTGTTGAACCAATTGGTCTAGGGCTTTAATAATATCCTTAGTTTCGGTCATAGCTTGATCAGGTAGTGGTTCTAGCGGATGAGAAAGAGCAATTTTCTCATTTAGTGCGTGACCTTGAGCTAGAACTTGATCGACATTTTCAGGGCTATCAAGCCAAAGAAAGGCTAAAATGAGCAAGTGTACAGTGTCCATAGTAGTCTGGCTAATACCGATACGCTCAAAGGGATTGAGGTCGAAGTTACGGAATTCCAGATAGGTGATTCCCTTGTCCAGGAAGGAACGATTAGCCTTTTGGCCACGGAAACGAACAGCTGAATAAAATTCCTTCTCGGCAATCAAATCACCATTGGCAATATAGGTTTCGATGTCGGAGACGTAGTCCTCAAGATTATCAAAGGATACTTGGATTTCTTCCTTATTGACATAGCCGTGGTCACTGTTACGGAAGGAACGCACAGGTTCTGGAACTTCCTGGTCGAAGAAGCCTTGCTCAGCAATAGGTGCAGCTCCAAAAAGATAGGTAATCACCCAACGGTAGCGCAAGTAGTTTTGAGCCAACTTAAGATAGAGGGCGTTTTTGAAGGCAATCATATCGGTCTGATCACTTTCTCGGAACAAGGCCTCAACCAAATCTTTACCAAGTTCCATATTATAGTGGATACCTGAGATAGCTTGTAGTTTAGTTCCGTATTTTTCAGCCAAGTAGTTGCGATAATGGCGTTCAAATTCATTTTCCAGTTGGGCAACTTGAATCTCTTGAGCTTTGATGCGAGGTGGCATAGAGAGGGGCCAGAGAACCTCGTCTTGAGAAATCGAACGTCCGGTCACATCGGTAATAGCTCCTAGAAGACGACGAGCCTCAGTGGTGGATTTGGCAACTGGCGTAATGAGCTCCATCTGAAACTCACAAAAGTCAGTCTGAATATAGGGATGGAAACTACGAGCTCCCAGACAGGATGGGTGAGGCGTATGCGCCAGCTGTCCTTGCCTATTGACACGCAGACTCTCACGCTCGATTCCAAAGTTCGCTTGGAGAATGGGGCTGGTAGACTCCAGCTTTTGAAGCAGTTGGTTTATAGTCATAGAATCACCTTTTCATCTAATGTTAGTGATAGTCTATTATAAATAGGAGAATAAAACAACTTTCCGCTACGGTTAAGGGGAATTTCCGAATGTTTTAGATAAGTTTGTGAAAAATGAACAGATTTTGGGCGGAAAAATGAGGAAATCAGAACAAATCCTAGTCATATAGCATTTTACTTGCAATTTAAGTCACATTAACCTATACTATAAGTAACATCTATATTAAAACGAAGTCTCCCTAGGGCCCATCCCTCAGGGGCTTTTATATGCCCTCAAAAGGGTATAACTGTTCTTTTATAGATAAAATATGAGCATTTTGACTGTTCTTATGAAATTTTGCTCTGCATAGAGCAGACGCTATTTTCGCCGTGGCAACAGTTGTCTTAATCTGCTCAGTCTCGTTTAGAGCAGAGTAAGATGCTAACAGTTCGCTCTGCTTAGGAGAGATGCTTTCGCCGTGATGATATTCCTATAACTGCAGAAGCAGTTATAGGAAGCGGAGTTATCGAGACTTTGGCTCGATAACTAGTCATGGAACGACTGTGTCGGTCGCTGACGTCCGCCATCACTTAAGAAAGCACCAAAAAAAGAAAAATATTAAAAAAAGAAAAAGAATAAAAAACGGAGGTAACTATGTTTCAAGCCCTGATCGCCCAGATAAAGGAATACAAGAAACCCTCACTCCTAGCGTCCCTCTTCATGATGCTAGAAGTTATGTTTGAGATTTCCATTCCCTTTGTCATGGCTAATCTTTTGGACAAAGGTGTCCAGCAGTCCAACATGTCTAACATCTGGTTCTATGGCGGCCTCATGCTAGTCTGCGCCTTTCTATCCCTATTCTGTGGTATGCAGTCGGCTCGCTATGCAGCCTTTGCCTCTGCTGGATTTGCCAAGAATCTACGCCAGGCCATTTTCAAGAAGGTTCAAAGCTTCTCCTTTGAAAACATCGATAAGTTCTCAGCTGGTGGTCTGGTAACCCGTATGATGACTGATGTTACCAACGTTCAGAACTCTTATCAAATGATTATCCGCATCTGTGTGCGTGCCCCACTCAATCTGATTTTTGCCATTACTGCTAGTTTCCTTATCAACGGTCAGATGGCTTGGATTTTCGTTGGCGTAACGCTCTTCCTTGGTGTGATTCTAGCGCTTATTACCAAGATTGTATATCCTCTCTTTACTCAAGTATTTGAGGCTTATGACAATCTTAACAACAGTATCAAGGAAAATATCACCAACATGCGTGTGGTGAAATCCTATGTTAAGGAGCAGGAAGAGACTGATAAATTCAAGAGGGCCTCACGTCGCATTTATCAAATGTTTATGCGTGCTATTCGTGTGGTTGTCATGTCTAACCCGGCCATGATGTTGTCAATGTATGCGTCCTTCCTCATGATTTCTTGGTTTGGTGCTCACCTCATCGTTGTTGGTAACCTATCTACAGGTGAATTGACCTCCATGTTTAGCTACACCATGACTATCCTCATCTCACTCATGATGTTCATGATGATCTTTGTCATGTTGTCCATTTCTATGGCTTCTGTGGAACGTATTAATGACGTCCTCAGTACTGAAGCGACTATCCTTTCACCTGAAAATGGTCTAACAGAAGTTAAAGATGGTTCTATCAGCTTTGACCATGTGGACTTCTCATATACGGATGAAAATGGTGATAAGACCCATGTCCTCAAAGATATTACGCTGGATATTAAGTCTGGTGAAGTTATCGGAATCCTTGGTGGAACGGGTTCAGGAAAATCTAGTCTGGTTCAGCTGATTCCTCGTCTCTATGATGTGGAAGCTGGTCAAGTCAAGGTTGCCGGGCACAATGTTAAGGACTATGATTTGGATAGCTTGCGTAAGCAAGTAGCCATGGTGCTTCAAACCAACGTTCTTTTCTCAGGGACCATTAAGGAAAATATGCGTTGGGGAAATAAACAAGCGACTGATGAAGAAATCATTGAAGCTTGTATGATTGCGCAAGCCGATGAATTTATCCAAGAGTTTAAAAATGGCTATGACACTATGATTGAACGTGGTGGCGCCAATGTCTCAGGGGGACAACGTCAACGTCTCTGTATCGCACGTGCTCTCCTCATGAATCCGAAAATTTTGATTTTGGATGATTCGACATCGGCAGTCGATACTAAGACAGATAGTTTGATTCGTCAAGGTTTAGCTTCAAGTCTTAAGGACACGACTAAAATCATCATCGGTCAACGGATTTCATCTATCCAAGATGCAGACCGTATCATTGTTATGAATGATGGTCGTATCGATGCTATTGGTACCCATGACGACTTGGTGGCTAATAATGCCATCTATCGTGACGTTTACAAAATGCAAACACAAGGGAAAGGAGTAGCAGATGCAGAATAAGAAAAAAGCCAGCTGGGGCTCACTAGCACGACTGCTACGCTTTTTGTGGCAAGACTACAAGCTTTCACTTAGTATCTCCTTTGTCCTTATCGTTGTAGCTTCTTTGGCAACGGTTAATTTGACGGCTTCTATTCAGTCCTTGGTTGACGTTTACGTTCAACCCATGCTCAAATCTGGTAGCCATGACTTTGGGCCACTGTTACGTTTCTTGACTTCAGTGGCTGTCTTCTGCCTTATCGGTGTGGTTGCCAACTATGTTGCCTCCCTCCTCATGGCGACGATTTCACAAGATTCCCTACGTTCCCTTCGTAATCAGCTCTTTGCTCGTATGCAAAAGCTTCCGGTTCGTTACTTTGACACGCATAAACACGGTGACATCATGTCAATCTATACCAATGACATCGATGCCCTCCGTCAGGCCATTGAACAATCTATTCCACAGTTGCTACAAACGGCTATTACCATTATAGGTGTGACAGTAACCATGCTTACCGTGAGTCCACTTCTCTTTATCGTGGTTCTAATCATGGTAGGCATCATGTTTTTGGTTATTAAAAATGTATCCGCCAAATCAGGTCGTTACTTCGGTGAGCAACAAAAGAATCTAGGAATTGAGAATGGCTTTATCGAAGAAATGATGTCAGGTCAAAAAGTGGTCAAGGCCTTTGTCCACGAAGAAGAAAGCATGGCTGACTTTGACAAGATTAATGAAGAACTCTTCCAATCCTCATACTTGGCCAATCGCTATGCCAATGTCCTCATGCCAATCCTTGGGAACTTAGGAAATGTATCCTTCGTCTTGACTGCCTTGGTCGGTGGGGTCTTTGCCCTCAATGGTGTGGGTGGCTTGACTATCGGTGGTCTCATGGCCTTCCTACAATTGAACCGTTCCTTCAACGGCCCTATTACTCAGGTGTCTCAACAACTGAACTTTGTCCTTATGGCGCTTGCCGGTGCCGACCGTATCTTTGACCTTCTGGATGAAGCAGAAGAAGTGGATCAAGGTAAGGTCACTTTGGTTAATTACGAATTGGTAGACGGTCAAATGGTTGTGACAGACAAGAAAACCAAACACTGGGCTTGGAAGCACCCACGTCCAAATGGCGACTACGAGTTGGTCGAGTTGGTCGGAAATGTGGTCTTCCAAGATGTTGATTTCTCTTACGATGGTAAGAAACAAATCCTTCATGACGTTAATCTCTATGCAGATAAGGGGCAAAAGGTTGCCTTTGTCGGTGCGACAGGTGCTGGTAAGACGACAATTACCAACTTGATTAACCGTTTCTACGACATCCAATCTGGTGTGATTACTTATGATGGTATCGATGTGAAGCTGATTGAAAAAGATTCTCTTCGTCGATCACTTGGTATCGTGCTTCAGGATACCCATCTCTTCACAGGGACTATCGCCGAAAATATTGCCTACGGCCGTGCGGATGCGACTCGTGAAGAAATTCTTGAAGCTGCTCGTATTGCTAACGTGGATTCCTTTGTGCAACATCTGGACAATGGTTACGACACTGTTCTGACAGATGATGGTGCAGGTTTGTCTAACGGACAACGTCAGCTGATTGCCATTGCGCGTGCTGCCCTTGCCAATGCACCGGTCCTCATCCTTGACGAGGCGACATCCTCTATTGACTCTCGTACCGAAAAAATGGTACAAGAGGGGATGGACCGACTTATGGAAGGACGTACGGTCTTTGTTATCGCCCACCGTCTTTCAACCATCGTTAACTCAGATGTGATAATGGTTATGGATCACGGACGTATTATTGAACGTGGCGACCACGACAGCCTTATGGAACAAGGTGGTACCTACTACCGACTCTATACTGGTGGTCTTGAAATTGATTAAGACTAAAAGAACTCAGGTTTTGCCTGAGTTTTTTGTATATGAAGAAAATGACTTTTTTGAGGCTTTCCTTGTAAAAACGATAGATTTGATCTCTTAAATCTCAACTTCTTCTAAACCGTGTGCGTCTAGGCGATATATCTTTTGGCAAACTTGTTTGAGGTAGTTGACATCATGTGATACTGTAAGAATTGCACCTGGATAGTTCTCGAAGAGCTGTCGAACTTGGGGTTGTGAGGTGGGTGAAAAATTTCTGGTTGGTTCATCTAAGATCAGGAGTTGAGGGCTTGCTAAGACGATGTGCAGTAGGAGTAGTTTTCCTTTTTGGCCACCAGATAGGTCTGCAATTGCATGGTTCATCTCATCATGACTGAAGTTGAGGTTGGCGAGATGGGAGCTTATGATTTCTTTCTCAGTTTTGTCGCCAGTCTTACATAAAAACGCTATCGGCGACAAATCATTTCGCAAGATAAAATCGTAATGTTGGGGCATGTAGCCGATAGTCAGGTCTGTTTTCCTGCTAAGTTCTTGGTAGAGATAGTGTAAGAGAGTGGATTTACCACAGCCATTATCTCCAATAATACCAACTTTTTCCTGTCCTTTCAAAGAAAATTTTAGATGTTCAATGGTTAGGTGATGAGCGATGTTTAGCTGGTTTTCATTCAGATTTAGAAGATATTTTCCCTGAGGTAGCGGATCAATATGAGAAAAGAAAAGATCAATGCTGTCTTCTTTATCAGGCATCTGTGTCATGTTTTGGGCAAGGCGGTCGTAGCGTTTTTCTTGTGAGAGGACTGCTTTCATCTTTTTCTGTAGAAAACTTATTGGTGGTATCTGTGTTTTTTTTTTGCATCCATA
>OBJO01000688.1_pt1 | contig 13900 bp, 9 predicted proteins | sample 1481741 | NCBI WGS metagenome assembly OBJO01 (sample SAMN06140803, study PRJEB22556) | human gut metagenome | host: Homo sapiens | place: China: Beijing | collected 2014 | reverse complement strand
ATGAAGGTGTTTTTGAAAAATATCTGTTCTTGCCATCAAGCCCAGATATGGTCATGGTAGATACCGATATCGTCTGTAAAGCACCAGTAAGACTGTTGATCTCAGGAATGGGAGATGCTTTAGCGACATATTTTGAAGCGAGAGCATGTAAAAGATCTGATGCAAGTAACTGTGTTGGAGGTAAATGTACATTGGCAGCAATGAATCTTGCTCAATTATGCTATGATACATTAATGGAAAATGGAGTACAGGCAATGATAGCAGCTAAAGAAGGAATTTGTACAAAAGCTGTGGAGAATGTTATTGAAGCTAATACTTATTTATCAGGAATTGGATTTGAGAGTGGAGGATTAGCAGGGGCTCATGCGATCCACAACGGATTTACAGCGATTCCAGAAACACATAAGATGTATCATGGAGAGAAGGTGGCATTCGGAACACTGGTTCAGCTGGTATTAGAAGATGCGGGAGAAGATGAGATCATGGAAGTGATTGATTTCTGCAGTGAAATTGGACTTCCTGTAACATTAAAAGGATTAGGAATCGAGGAAGTGAAACCAGAGCAGATCATGGAAGTGGCACGTCTTGCATGTGCACCAGATGATACAATGGGGAATATGCCATTTGATGTGCAACCAGAAGATCTGTATGCTGCGATCATGGGTGCGGATGCTTTGGGCAGATATTATACGGAAGAGTAGAATTGCTGATTATTTCATAAGTAAGGATATGTAAAGTATGAGACCCCCTGAAAGGTTGATCGACCTTTCAGGGGCTTTTTGAAATTAAAAAATAGAATTACACAAAAAATCAGTAAATAGCATTTGGAATTTTTTCTTTTTATATCGACTGACAGGAACGGTGACATTAGAATTTAATATAGCACAATCCTTTTGTATAGAAGTTACATATGCCATATTAACAATATAGCCTGTATGGCAGCGATAAAAACGTTCATCAAGTTTATTTTCGTATGCTTTTAAGGATTCATGTCCAGTGATTTCAGATTCGGATGTTAAATGAAATAAAATATTTCGGTTATAAGTTTCTATGTATACAATCTCAGAAAATTCGATTTTGAAAATATTTCCAGAATCTTTTATGATTAAAAAATGCTTTTCATTAGATTCTAATTCTGAAATAGCTCGGTCCAAAACATTTTCCAATTAGAGATATGAAAGTGGTTTTACAAGATAATCAAAAGCTTTTACTTTGTAACCAGATAAAGCGTATTCTGGAAAAGAAGTTAAAAAGATTAAAATTACGGATGAATCAATATCTCGTATTTTTTTAGCAATTTCTATTCCGCTATAGCTTTGGAATTTTATATCTAAAAATAAGATGTCGATATCATTTTGAGAATAAAAATAAGATAACAGATCATCTTCATTTTCAAAGAAGTTAAATTGATTGATATTTTTTTGCTTTTTAGAATACTGTTTCAAAAGTAATTGAAAATTGTGAATAAAGTTTTTTTCATCATCACAAATACAGATTTTCATAATGTTTTCCTCTCTTATATTTAATTCAGGTTTTGTGGGAGTGGTATGGAAATATTTACAATGAATTCTTCAAGGTTGGAAGAAAAAGAGACATTTCCGTTATATTTGGAAACGATTTTTTTGATTGAAATTATTCCAAAACCATGCATAGAAGGATCTTTTTTTGTAGTTATGAAGGAGCCGTTTTTATGTTTTAATTTTTTATTATATGTATTGGATGCATGAATGCAAAAATGATTTTGCGTCGTATTACAGCAAAAGGTGATGCTTTTGTTCTTGTCACAACATTGGGCAGCTTCAATGCAATTATCTAACAAATTACCAAGCAAAGAACATAACTCTATATTACGAATAAAATGAATATTCTCTAATTTTACGTTCATTTTGCAAGAAATGTGTTGTTCGTGGATCAGCTTTAATTTCTCAGAAATTAAAACATCAATAAAAGGATTTCCTGTGTGTACAGCATAGGAAGATTTTGAAAGATCATTCAGTAAGGAATCAATATGTTGTGTGTATTGATTGCTCTCTGCTGGCTGTGATTTTAAGGCTAAAAGCTGATTTTTAAGATCATGACGTATAATGTTTAAATCTTCAATGTCCTTTTGTTTTTGCTGATAATAATAAAAAGTTTTTTCTTCTTGTGATTTTACAAAATTAATATAATTTTCTTCAGCCTTTTTGGAAAGGTACAGGTTGAATAATATAAAATGGCAAAAAGAACTAATCATTAGTACAATAGAGATCCATAAAAAGACTTCATGATATTGTGAAGAAATATCAGAAATTTTCAACAAATATATAATGCCTAAAATGAGAAATAAGCATGTGATGATCGGAAGAAAATAAAGAATATTCTCTATCATGGTAAATGAAACTTCCAAATCATTTTGTTTGTGATAAAAAACGAAATGTAACAATAAGAAGGATAAAATTTTTGAAAAAATGATCATCTCTAATGAAAGAACCTGATTATCAAAAACATCGGATAAAGATGTGCAATGTAAAACACTAAAACAAATTCCAACAGTTAATAATTCACATAAACATAAAACAATATAAAATACAACGATCATTTTTAAAGTAGATTTCAATTGGAAATCCAAATATAAGTAACGATTTAAAAATATGATGGAAAACAATTCATAGATTAATTTAAAAATAAATGGGCAAGAAAGTAAATTTAAAAGAATAATAGAAAGACCCCATAATGTGTAAAGGATACCTGATTTTATGTACGAATATCGAAAATTAAAATATTTTGTACAATAGCATAATAAAATCGTGTCAATAGAGGTTCCAAGAAGGGTTAGTAATATAGTAAGTGTCATAAGTTGATCTCCTTTTATCAAATTTCTCTAATAATATATTTTAATACAAAATTATATTTTGTAAAGGCTTTAATATAACCATTTGAGCATAAAAAACGACTAGATACGCAAGGTGGATTTTTATTTGTATGAAAGGGTGGTATTATATTAAGAGAAAACATATGAAAGAGGGGAAAGTAAATGAGACAAAGCAAGAGAAATAGGATTGTGTTCATTGTAATAGTGATTAGTATCATAGTAGCTCTTGGAATTATTGGGTTGTTTAAATCTGGTACAATGATACAAAAAGATTATAAAAAGTCTGTAAGATATAAAAAACTGAAATATCTATCTTATAAACTAGAAGATCATTATAACAAAAAGATTCTTTGTTCTTCTGGAATTAAAGGAATGCCGTACGAGTATAAAATTAAAAAGAATGGGAAATTGTATGGAACACTAATCGATGAATATGGGTATCCACTGAAAAAATATGGGCATGTAATGAAAGATACGATTGCGCATAATGTAAAACATATTAGTTTTGGAGGAAGAGGAAGTCTGTTGTATCTTGATTATAAAAACAGATTATATGGAATGGGGTGGAATAGTGATGAAGAATTTCAGATTAAAATGCCAGAAGATAAAAGAAATAATGTAAGTACAGCAGTTTTTCGTCAACCTGTTTTTATTATGAATAATATTATTTATGCTTCCATCAATGAAGGAGGAGCGGTCATTGCTATGAAAAAAGATCATTCTGTATGGACATGGGGAAGTAATGCAGGCGGAATGTTAGGATATGATAAAAATACGGATTTAATTTCCTGTAAACCTAAGAAAATATTTGAAAATGTAAAATATATTGCAGCAGGTGGATATAATATGGCTGTGATTACGGAAAAAAATAATCTATATTTGTGGGGAGATAATACCTATGGACAATTGGGTAACGGAAAGAAGGCTGGTTGGTATTTTGGAGATTCTAATAAAGAATGTTGGTTTAAACCTAAAAAAGTAATGGGAGATGTGGCAGCTGTTCATATAGGAAGCGGAAAAATTATTGTTACCAGAATGGATGGCAGCAAATGGGGTACAGGAATAGGATTTGGAAATGAGAGGTCAGAATCTGAAAAGAAAGTTGGCACTAGATTTGTGATGATATCAAAATAATAGTTATTGGAAGATTAATTTAAGGAGAAACATTTTGAAAGATAAAAAGAAATTAATAGTGTTAATAGTAATGTTGTTGATGCCAGTGGCTGGAATCTGGTATTTTATAAAAATGTCTTTGAAGTATATGAAAGGCGCTGAAATAGGAATATTTTTTCCGAATAACTTTTTTAAACAATTTGGGGTATGGAGCATTATTTGGATTATTTTATGGATTGTAATAATGTTTATAGAAAGAAAATATAAAGTTAAAAAGATAAAAGAAAGAAAAAATAGTATAAAAATTTTACAGTGTATTGTTATGTTTGTAATGGCAGTGATTTCGTTTTGGATTTATGTATCTGTTTTGACTGGAAAGTTTAATCATTATATGATGTTAGTTTTTTTAGTAGAAATTATAGATGCTTTTATGGTGACATTGGTGATCAAAATATTTAGAAATTTAATCGATATTTATTTTGACTGGAAAGAAAATAAAAGATGCGAGGGAATGGATTAATTCCTTCGCATCTTTTTTTAATGTCTGTCTATTCTACAGTTACAGACTTCGCCAGGTTTCTTGGCTGGTCTACATCATATCCTCTAAATACTGTGACATGATAAGCAAGTAACTGTAATGCAACGGTAGAAGCAAATGTTGCAAACAGGTCGTCTGTTGCAGGAACCTGAATCAAATCATCATAGATTCCTTCGTAATTACTCATATCTTTATCTGTTACTACGATCACATGAGCACCACGAGCTTTTACTTCTTCAACGTTTGCCATTAATTTTGGTAAGACATTTTCCTGTGTAGCGATCGCAATAACAGGTACACCTTCTGTGATCAGAGAAATTGTTCCATGTTTCAATTCTCCAGCACAGTATGCTTCTGCATTTACATAAGAGATTTCTTTTAATTTTAAGCAAGCTTCACAAGCAATACCGTAATCTAATCCTCTTCCAAGATAGAAAGCAGAGAATGTATCTTTGATCTTTTCTGAGATTCCTTTGATATAATCATCCATTTTTAAGACTTCTTCAACAGTTCCGATTGCCTGTTCAAATTTATCACAAAAATCTTTCATCTGTTCATTTGTCATTAAGTTGTTAACTTCTGCAAGTTTTAATGCGATCAGATACATACCTGCACACTGTACAGAGAACGCTTTTGTACTTGCAACAGCGATCTCAGGACCTGCATGTGTATATAATACATAATCACTTTCTCGAGCAATACTTGATCCTTTCACATTAACGATAGAGATTGTTTTTGCTCCACGTTCATTTGCAAGACGAAGTGCTGCAAGAGAGTCAGCTGTTTCACCAGACTGTGTGATCACAACAACTAATGTATGTTCATCTAAGATTGGATTCATGTAACGGAATTCAGAAGCTAATTCAACAGTTACAGGAATACGAATCATAGCTTCGATCAGATGTCTTCCAACTAATCCTGCATGCCATGCAGTACCACAAGCTGTTACGATCACACGGTTTACACCTTTAAAGATATCATCAGAGATGTTATCTGCACTAAAGTCAGCGTGACCATTATGGATACGAGGCATGATCGTATTATGAAGAGCCTCTGGCTGATCATAGATCTCTTTCTGCATAAAGAAATCATATCCGCCTTTCTGGGCAGCTGTTGTATCCCAGTCAACATGAAGCATCTTAGGTTCTTCAACCCCACCATCCATTGTGTATAATGTAATACTGTCAGCTTTCATGACAACGATATGTTCTTCAGGTACTACGAAATAATCTTTTGTATATTTTAATAATGCAACCATATCAGAAGCGATGAAAGAACCATCTTCTGTATGAGATGCTACTAATGGACTTGCATTTCTCATGCAATAGATCTCTCCTGGATGATCTTTGAACATAACACAGAAACCATAAGCTCCTTCTAAAGCTTTATCAGCTTCTTTTAATGCTGCAAATGGATCTCCATCATATAAAGAGTCGATCAGCATTGCTGCAACTTCGGTATCTGTTTCAGAAATAGCAGTAAATCCTTTTGTTTTTAAGGAAGCAGCTAATTCTTTGTAGTTTTCAATGATTCCGTTATGGATCAGAGTTACATTTCCAGATACATGAGGATGTGCGTTAACTTCTGTAACACCACCATGAGTTGCCCAGCGAGTATGTCCGATACCGCATGTTCCAGCAAGGTCAGCAGTAGCTTCAACTTTCTCACGAAGTGTTGCAACTTTTCCAGTTGTTTTTACGATCTTAGTTTCTGATCCATTATTTACTGCGATTCCGGCACTGTCATATCCTCTGTATTCTAACTGCTGTAATCCATCAACTAAAATTCCAGGTGCCTGTAAGTTTCCAGTAAATCCAATAATTCCACACATAATATAAATCTCCTTAAAATTGCGCAAAGAAAATAAAAGGAAGTATAGATATGTAAAAACTTCCAAATAAATCTTTTGTTTTCTTTTTCTAAATCATATGCGGTTTTGTCCAGATTATACTGCCTTTGTTTCATGATCACTCATGGGTTTACTCAGTATATCACGTAGTCTGGAGCTGCGGGAAAGCATCCGCCGAATCTTTCGATCACTTTCCTCCTCGTTAACCTTCCTATCAGAACCTCATCGGTCTGTTTCCGTATCAGGAAGGTGCATGGCGCTTAAATTCTGTATAACTCCCTTCGAACATATTTTGTCAAAAACTCAAAACCCAAAGTTTTTAACGTTAGTGATTTTAACACGGAATATCTATGAAGTCAAATAAGAACGTGGTATTTTATAAAAACTTAATAAGTTTTGGGCGAAAGTGTTACATTTTAATAAAGATTTAAGAAGTTATAACTAGATACTTTCTGTTTTGAATGATATAATACTATGATAACGAAAAAGAGCAAAGGAGAAAAGCATGAAAACTTTTTTTAAGAATATCGGAAATACGATCGTAAAGAAGCTTCGAAAACATCCATTGATATGTAATTTTGTATTGTCAGTTGTGCTGGCGTTTGTATTGGAAGTTTTGGGACGTCAGACATTTGATCTTAGTGCTGTGGGATTTGTGGATCAGAGAAGTAAGATGTTTTTATATAGTATCTTTATTATTTTCGTAACATACTCTGTGACACTGATTACTAAGAGACGACTATTTTCCTATATAATAGTAACACTGCTATGGAGTATCGTTGGAATCGTAAATTTTATGATGCTCAGTTCAAGAAATACTCCATTTACGTATGTAGATATTACGTTGATGAAGTCTGTATTGCCAGTTATGAATAATTACTTCTCGCCACTTGAGATTGGAGCAATGGGAGCATTGTTACTGATCGCATTGGTATTGTTAGTAGTGGCTTATATGTATCTTCCAATAGAAGAACACTTAAACCGCAAGAGCGGATTTATAAAAGTTATAGTGATCATAGCAGTATTTTCGGGAGTTACTTCTTATGGATTTAAGAGTGGAATGCTGGTAGATCAGATCCATAATATCCGAATTGCATTCAGTGATTATGGAACACCGTATTGTTTCAGTATTACAGCCTTGAAGAATGGAATTGATAAACCATCAGATTATTCAGAAAAGAAGATCAAAAAGATTGAGAAACGAACACAGAAGAAGGTTGCAAAGATGAAGAAAGAAAAGGTAAAGAAACCAAATATCATCTTTGTACAGTTGGAATCACATTTTGATATTACACAGGTCAAAGGAGTTAAGTTTAACAAAGATCCATTACCAAATTTCCATAAGTATATGAAAGGATATTCCTCTGGACAGCTTTCTATGCCGTCTTATGGGGCAGGAACAGCAAACTCTGAGTTTGAACTGATCACAGGAATGAATCTGGACCATTTTGGAGCAGCAGAATATCCATATAAAACAGTGCTTCAGAATACAACGACAGAGAGCATGGCGACGGTATTGAAGAATTACGGCTATAAGGCACACGCGATCCATGATAACAGTGCGGCATTTTATGATCGAGATCTGGTATTCTCACAGCTTGGTTTTGATACATTTACAACAAAGGAAAGTATGAACATCAAGAAATGGACAGAAAATGGATGGGCAAAAGATCAGATCCTGACCGGGTGTATTATGGATAGTTTGAATTCTACGAAGGGACAGGATTATGTTTATTGTATTTCTGTACAGGGACATGGAGATTATCCAATAACACAGATCATCGAGAATCCAGAGATCACGGTTGAAGGAATTGAGGATGAAGCACTGAAGAATAAATATACTTATTATGTCAATCAGGTTTATCAGATGGATCAATTTGTCGGGGAACTGGTCAAAGCATTACAACAGCGTGGAGAACCAACGATTCTTTGTATGTATGGAGATCATCTTCCAAGTTTGGAGATCGAAGATGAAAATCTGACATATGGAAATAAATATCAGACAAGTTATTTTATGTGGGATAATATTGGATTGAAGAAGAAGGACGGAACGATCGAGGCGTATGATCTTGGGTCAGAAGTTCTGAATAAGTGTAATATCCATACAGGACTAATGAACAGTTTTCACCAGACAAGAAAAGGTACAAAAAATTATCAGAAAGACATGAAAGAGCTTCAGTATGATATGTTGTACGGAAAACAGTATGTATGGAATCAGGAGAATCCATTTAAGGCAACGGATCTTCAATTTGGAATCCGGCCGCTTACGGTGACAAAGGTATATGAGACAAAGGACAGCATCTTTATTGTAGGAAACAATTTTACGAATTTCTGTCAGGTATTTAATGGCGATGTAAAGATCAATACAACCTACCATAACGAACATCTTTTGGAGGTATCGAAGAAAGATCTCAAAGACGGGGATACGTTTAAAGTGAGTATCGTCAGTAAGGCTCTAAGGGTACTAAGCAGTTCAAATGAGTATGTTTATCAAGAAAAAAGTGAAAAATAACGCAAAGATGCTTGTATAACGTGCAAATCTTATGCTATAATAGGTGAATGTTTGTGAAATTACAAAAAAGATAATAATTTTTAGGAGGATCTATACAGATGAGTTTGCAAGTGGAAAACTTAGAACATAATATGGCAAAGGTAACAATTGAAGTTGAAGCAGCGAAATTAGATGACGCTATCAAACAGGCTTTCAACAAGAAAAAAGGACAGTTTAATGTACCTGGATTCCGTAAAGGAAAAGTACCTTTCCAGTTGATCGCAAAAGAATACGGAGTTGAAATCTTCTATGAAGATGCAGCAAACATCTTAATTCCAGACGCTTATGCAGAAGCTATGAAAGATACAGATTTAGAGATCGTTTCAAGACCAGAAATCGATGTTACTCAGTTAGAGAAAGGTAAAGACTTTATCTTCACAGCAACATTTGCATTAAAACCAGAAGTAACTTTAGGAGACTACAAAGGAATTGAAGTACCTAAAACAAGAGTTACAGTGAAAAAAGACGAAATCGAAGAAGAATTAAAGAAAGTTCAGGAACAGAACGCAAGAGAGATCACAATTGAAGATCGTGCAGTAAAAGACGGCGATATCTTAACAATTGATTACTCTGGATCTGTTGATGGAGTGAAATTTGAAGGTGGAACAGCTGAAGATCAGACATTAGTTATCGGATCTGGAGCATTCATCCCAGGATTTGAAGAACAGTTAGTAGGAAAGAATTTAAACGAAACAGCAGATATCAACGTGACATTCCCAGAAGAATATCATGCACCTGATCTTGCAGGAAAAGATGCTGTATTTACAGTAACAGTAAAAGCAATCAAAGAAAAAGAACTTCCAGAATTAGATGACGAATTCGCAGCAGAAGTATCTGAATTTGAAACATTAGAAGATTACAAAGCAGATATTAAAGAAAAGATCCGCGATAGAAAGAAAGAAGCAGCTAATACTGAAAGAGAAAACAAGATCGTAGATGCAGCTGTAGAAGCAGCTACAATGGATATTCCAGAAGCTATGATCGAAGAACAGGTTCAGCAGATGACAGATGAATTTGCTCAGAGATTAAGCTATCAGGGACTTTCTATGGAACAGTATTTAATGTTCTCTGGAATGGATGCACAGAAATTCGCAGATGACTTAAAACCACAGGCAGTTAAGAGAATCGAAACACGTCTGGTATTAGAAGCAATCGCGAAAGCAGAAGATATCACAGCAAGCGAGGAAGACTTCAAAGCAGAACTGGAAAAGATGGCAGGAATGTATCAGATGGAAACAGAGCAGCTTGAAAAGATCATTCAGGGAGCTCAGAAAGACCAGATGATGGATGACATCGCAGTACAGAAAGCTGTAGATTTCCTTGTAGGTGAAGCAAAATAAGCAAGGCATTTTATAACTTTATGTTCTATTTGACAGACATAAATAAACTGCCTTAACTATCATTAGGAGGATGCAAGGATGAGTTTAGTACCTTATGTCATTGAACAAACAAGCAGAGGAGAAAGATCTTATGATATTTACTCCAGACTGCTGAAAGAAAGAATCATTTTCTTAGGAGAAGAAGTGAATGATGTCACAGCAGGACTTGTGGTTTCTCAGTTATTATTCTTAGAATCAGAAGATCCAGATAAAGACATCAATTTATATATCAATAGCCCTGGCGGTTCTGTAACCGCCGGAATGGCGATCTATGATACGATGCAGTATGTGAAGTGTGACGTATCCACAATGTGTATGGGAATGGCTGCCAGCATGGGAGCGTTCCTGTTATCTGGTGGAACAAAAGGAAAACGTCTGGCTTTACCGAATGCTGAGATCATGATCCATCAGCCATCTGGAGGAGCACAGGGACAGGCAACAGAGATTGAGATCGCAGCAGAACATATTCTTAGAACAAAGAAGAAATTAAACACGATCTTAAGCGAGAATATAGGACAGCCATACGAGACAATCGTCAAGGATACAGAACGTGATAACTGGCTCACTGCACAGGAAGCACTGGAATACGGCCTGATCGATAAGGTTATGGAAAATAGATAGTGATAGAATAGTGGGGTGATCTGGTGGCAGGTTATAATGACGAAAAAAAAGTATTAAGATGTTCTTTTTGCAATAAGACACAGGACCAAGTCCGCAAACTGATCGCGGGACCAAAGGGTAAGAATGTTTATATTTGTGATGAATGTATTGACATTTGTTCTGAGATTATTGAAGAAGAATTTGAACAGTATGCAGAGAATGACGGAGAAATCAATTTACGTAAGCCAAAAGAGATCAAAGAATTTCTAGACCAGTATGTTATTGGACAGGATGAAGCAAAGAAAGTACTTTCCGTAGCTGTATATAATCATTACAAAAGAATTTTAATGGGTGGAGACTCTGATGTAGAATTGCAGAAGAGTAATATTTTAATGCTTGGACCAACAGGTTCAGGAAAAACATTATTAGCCCAGACATTAGCAAAGATGTTAAATGTACCATTTGCGATCGCAGATGCGACTGCTCTTACAGAAGCAGGATATGTTGGTGAAGATGTTGAGAATATTCTTCTTAAGATCATTCAGGCAGCAGATTATGATATTGACCGTGCACAGTGTGGAATCATCTACATTGATGAGATTGATAAGATCACAAGAAAGTCTGAGAATACATCGATCACAAGAGATGTCTCTGGAGAGGGTGTGCAGCAGGCATTATTAAAGATCATTGAAGGTACTGTAGCGTCTGTGCCGCCACAGGGAGGAAGAAAACATCCTCATCAGGAATTTATTCAGATTGATACATCCAATATCCTGTTTATCTGTGGAGGAGCCTTTGACGGATTAGAGAAGATCATCGAATCAAGAATTGGCAAGAAATCTATTGGATTTGGAGCAGATGTATTTGGGCAGAAGGAAACAGATCTAGGTGAGCTGTTAAGACAGGTATTGCCAGAAGATTTTGTGAAGTTTGGTCTGATTCCAGAGTTCATTGGACGAGTTCCAGTGAATGTATCTTTAAATCCATTGGATGAAGAAGCCTTAGTGCGCATTTTGAAAGAACCAAAGAGTGCTCTTGTGAAACAGTACCAGAGATTGTTCGAGATGGATGGTGTGAAACTTACGTTTGATGATGATGCATTAATTGCAATTGCCAAGAAAGCATTAGAACGTAAGACAGGTGCCAGAGGACTTCGTGCGATCATGGAAGGTGTGATCATGGATTTAATGTACGAAATCCCATCACAGACAGATGTATCAGAGTGCCTGATCACAAAAGATGTCGTAGAAGGTAAAGAAAAACCAATGATCGAACATTCTGGAGTGAAGGTGAAAGCCGCAGTGCCAAAGAAACGGGTAAAGACAAGCAATCATGGTGAGATTGCATAGATAGATTAGCCGAAATAAAAACTGCTTTCATGCAAGAGATTCTTGTGTCAAAGCAGTTTTTCTTCATGTCTGATGAAATTTACAGACAAATAATTCAGAAATGAAAGGAAGACTTGAATGAAAAAAACACTACCAATGCTTCCACTGAGAGGCAAGTATATATTTCCGAATACAGTCATTCATTTTGATGTATCACGAAGCCGTTCTGTAAAAGCAATTGAAGAAGCTATGGAACATGATCAGATGATCTTTTTAAATAATCAGATCGATCCGACGGCAGAAGATCCAGGAATTGAAGATTTATATCGTGTAGGAACACTGGCAAAGATCAAACAGGTTGTAAAGCTTCCAAAGAATATTTTGAGAGTTTTTGCAGAAGGATTATTTCGTGCAGAGCTTTCTGAAACTGTTGAGTACGAACCATTCTATAAAGTAGGGGTTTTATATGATCATGTAGAACAACAGTCATTTGAGGAATTTGAAAGAGAAGCATTTCTTCGAATGATCAAAGAAGCATTTGAAGGTTATGCGAAAGCCTGGCCACATTTGGATCAGAATATAGTAAATTATATTTTATTATTGACAGATGTGGAGATTCTGGTGGACGAACTTGCAACACATATTCCATTTTCTTATCCAGAGAAACAGAAACTTTTGGAAGAAATGGATCTAAAAGAGCGCTGTGAATTAATGCTTGTCATGCTGCAGGAAGAACTAGATGTTCTGAAATTGAAGCAGAAGATCCAACAGAAAGTTAAAGTGAATATTGACAAAAATCAGAAAGAATATGTGCTGCGAGAGCAGATCAAAGTGATCCGTGAGGAACTTGGAGAGACGAATGTAGAAGATGAAGCGGATGAATTTATGGAGAAACTTAAGAATCTAAAAGCATCCGATGAAGTCAAAGAGAAGCTCAAAAAAGAGATATCGCGTTTTCAAACAATGGGAAATCAGACACCAGAAAGCTCTGTGTTAAGAACTTATATCGAGACAATGTTTGAAGTTCCATGGGAAGAGATGAGCGAAGATTCCACAGACTTAGATCATGCACAACAGATACTCGATCGAGATCATTATGGAATGGAAAAAGTCAAGGAACGTGTTTTGGAATATTTAGCAGCACGTGCTATGAGTGGAAAGAAAGATGCAGCGATCCTTTGTCTTGTAGGACCTCCAGGAACAGGAAAGACATCTATTGCCAGATCAATTGCGAAAGCAACGAATAAAAAATATATTCGTTTATCTCTTGGCGGCGTCAGGGATGAATCAGAGATCCGTGGACATAGGAAAACTTATGTTGGAGCGATGCCAGGACGTATTGTTGAAGCATTAAAGAAGGTAAAAGTTAGAAATCCGTTAATGTTATTGGATGAGATCGATAAGACAGGGAAAGACCAGAGAGGAGATACCGCGTCTGCACTGCTTGAAGTATTAGACCCGGAACAGAATGAACATTTTACAGATCATTATCTGGAAGTTGCATTGAATTTAAGTGATGTCTTATTTGTTGCAACGGCCAATGACCTTTCTACGATTCCAAGACCACTGCTTGACCGTATGGAGATCATCGAGGTATCAAGTTATACAGAGAATGAGAAGTATCACATTGCGAATGACTATCTGGTAAAGAAACAGATGGAAGCAAATGGATTAAATGATACACAGATTCA
>OBJO01000671.1_pt1 | contig 14136 bp, 10 predicted proteins | sample 1481741 | NCBI WGS metagenome assembly OBJO01 (sample SAMN06140803, study PRJEB22556) | human gut metagenome | host: Homo sapiens | place: China: Beijing | collected 2014 | reverse complement strand
ATAAAACAGTACAGAAATATGAGCTTGTGACGATTCTGTCGTATCTTATAGGTGTCAGAAATGAGATACTTGATCATATGTGCAGTGATGAGTATGTGGAGCTTTTAAACAGCTTAAGAGAAAATAAAAATGCGAGGATACTCAGATATCTGTGTAAGGCGCGTACAGGTCTGCTGCGCAACTATAAAAAAACAGACAATGAAATAAAATATAATCTGGGTAATATAAACAGGATGGAGTGGTTTGATGCAGAGAATATAAATAAGCTTGAGAGCTGGGAAGTGCATATTATATTGTATAATTCATCGGCTGACAAGTATTGCGTACATATTAACAAGCTGATAAATGAGCACGTGGATGCATGTAAAAAGCTTTTCCCAGACTGGATAAAATGGGAGTATATCAGGGATTTGTTTGTCATAGTGGATTATGAAAAGCCAAAGAAGCTAAAGGCAGAGTTTACTGTCTATAAAGAGCACAGAAAAGAGTATCCATATGGGATGTATATCCACTGGCGCCCGGATGGCAGGGGAAATTTGCTCAATTCTGACGGAAGGATTTTAAAGACAATATACAGACAGCATGGTGATTATTTCAACGACGGTTCAAAATACAGGGATGCAGTGGAAGATACAAAGGAAAATATATATGAGTTTATCCGTGAAAGCATGCGTGTTGTGATAGTTGTGGATTGTGAAAATTCTGATGTATACAAGCTGTATGGAGTATTAAAAAACTTAAATTCTGAGCAAATGTCTAAAATAGAAAAAATTATACTCTATGATGATTATCATACATCCTGTGGATGGGACTGGCTGGAAAAATTCATACATATCCCTGTATTCCATGAGGAGGTGGAGCGTGTGACAGACCGGAAGTCGCTTGTTGATATAAAGATGACTGCGGGAGTGTGTGAGGCATATTATAAGGACAACATAGACTCGTTTATTTTGTGCTCAAGTGATTCGGATTACTGGGGACTTATTTCATCTGTAAAGGATGCTCATTTCCTCGTGATGTACGAATATAGCAAGTGCGGACAGTCAATCAAGGATGCACTTACAAAACGATGTATTTTTCACTGTTCAATAGACGATTTCTATACAGGAAATGCAAGTGATTTAAAGAAAAAAGTCATGATAAATGAATTGAAAAATCTGACAAATGATATTGTCGGAAAGAATGGCTGGGAGATGACAAGACAGATATACGAGAGGACTAAAATTACATCGACAGAGCGAGAAATGAAGGATTTTTACAATAAATATGTTAAGTCATTGAGGTTAAAAATTAATGAGGACGGAGTATTCGAGATTGTGGTCAATGAATATTGATTATCGTAAAACTGTTTTATGTAATTATTGTCGGTCACACATGTATTGTGTGAAGGTTAAGCCTTATTTTAGCGGAAAGAGTGGGAAAGTATGATGAAACCGATGCTTGAAATCTGCTGTGGCAGCTTTTCGGATGTGAAAACAGCATATGAAAATGGTGCGGACAGGGTTGAACTGAACAGTGCCCTATATATGGGAGGGCTGACACCTACACTCGCCAATTTAATATATGCAAAGGAAAAATGCAATATACCGGTAGTGACAATGGTTCGTCCAAGGGGCGGCGGATTTTGCTATTCGGATGAAGAATACGACATTATGCTTATGGATGCAAAAATTCTTTTAGAGCATGGAGCAGACGGTATTGCGTTTGGATTTCTGACAGAGGAAAAAATGCTTGACAAAAAGCGCACGAAGGAAATGATAGAGCTCATTCATGAGTATGGCAGGGAAGCTGTGTTTCACCGCGCCTTTGATTGCATAGATAATCAGGACAGTGCAGCGGAGAGGCTTATTAGGCTTGGCGCAGATCGTATTCTCACAAGCGGTGGAGCAGTAAATGTATGGGATGGCAGAAAACAGCTTAAGCATCTTCAAAATCAATATGGAAAAGATATTACTATTCTGGCAGGAAGCGGCGTGAATGATACCAATGTGAGAGCACTTATCGAATACACGGGAATTACGCAGGTGCACAGCTCGTGTGGTTCATGGAAGTGTGATGTGACAGCAGCGGGCAATGCAGTGGATTTTTCGTATGATGAAGCGATGAAAAACTGCTATCAGTGTGCGGATGCAGGTAAGGTTAGGAAGCTTGCGGAAGAGGTAAGTGGAGTGTAAATTATTTGATTTTGTGATGCAATCCTATTATTAGGATAGTGATACAGAAGATTTTATAAACACATATATGAAAAATAATAAAAAAGAAAAGGTAGGTGACTTATAATGAGTATGGTTTGTTTTCATAATCCGGATGAGGAAAATGGATACCTAAGTAACTGGTATTTAAGTGAGTTTGAATGTGATGGAATAAGATTTTCATCGATGGAACAGTACATGATGTATCAAAAAGCAATTTGTTTTGGTGATACAAAAATAGCGGAAAAGATTCTTGAAACTACAGATGTTGCACAAATTAAGGCTTTGGGAAGAAAGGTTTCAAATTATAATGAAACAATCTGGAATGGAAAGCGACAGATTCTTGTTTACAATGGACTTTGTGCAAAATTTCAAAATCCAGAATTGAAAGCCAAATTAAAAGCTACAGGAGATGCCGTTTTAGCGGAATGTGCTGTGAGGGACTGCATATGGGGAATTGGATTGTCGATGACAGATTCTAAAAGACTGGAAATGGATAAGTGGAGAGGACAGAATCTGCTCGGCTTTGCACTTATGATTGTGAGAGATGCATTATAGATATGAGAAGATATTTTTGGCCCCAACAACCAAATCCATTTGACATTTTTGGTACACAGGCTGATGAGCTGCAGGATAAGCTCTTTGAGGGACAGCCGACTATCTTGTCGATGCCGTAAAGAGAAGATTTGGACTTGAATAATACATATACAATTAAATACCGGATTGTGTTATAATATGTCTGTCGGCGGATTCGTCGGCAGACTTTTTTTAAGGAGAGTAAAATGAGAGTATTAACAGATTTAGAGCCAAAGAACGTTTTTTCGTTTTTCGAGGATATATGCAGTATTCCTCATCCATCATACAAGGAAGAGAAAATCAGTAATTATCTGGTGGAGTTTGCAAAGGCAAGAGGCCTTGAGCATTACCAGGATGAGCTTCACAATGTGATAATCATAAAGGAAGCATCAGAAGGATATGAGGATGTGGAGCCAATCATACTGCAGGGGCACATGGATATGGTTTGCGAGAAGGCACCTGACTGTGATAAGGATATGGACGAGGAAGGTCTGGACCTTTTGATAGATGGTGATTTTATCTCGGCAAAGGGCACTACACTCGGTGGAGATGACGGTATCGCGGTGGCATATGCGCTTGCTATTTTGGACGATGACAGCCTGTCACATCCACGCCTTGAGTTTGTATGCACTGTATGCGAGGAGGTCGGCATGGAGGGTGCTACAGGCATCGATGTGTCTATGCTTAAGGGAAAGAAGCTTCTTAATATGGACAGCGAGGAGGAGGGCGTGATGCTTGCAAGCTGCGCCGGTGGATGCAGAGCCGATGTGAAGCTGCCTGTAGAGAGAGAGACAGTGAGAGGAACAAAGCTCACTGTGAGCTTATCAGGTCTCACTGGCGGACACTCAGGCTCAGAGATTGATAAGGGAAGGGGCAATGCCAATACTCTTATGTCCAGACTGCTTCGTGACGCATCGGCACCTGTAGCTATAGCTTCTATAGAGGGCGGCAGAAAGGATAATGCCATTCCAAGAGAGTGTACTGCACAGATTATTGTAGCACCTGATGAGGCTGCGGCAGTGAAGGCTGCGATAGAACAGGCAGCAGCTGAGATTGCGGAGGAGTTTAAGGCATCTGATCCTGACATTAAGCTTACTGTGTCAGAGGAGACTGACTGCAGTGAGTCAGCTATAAGTGCAAAGGACAGCGCAAGGGTTATCGCACTTATCGAGGCACTGCCAAACGGCATCATCAGAATGAGCCGGGAAATAGATAAGCTTGTTGAGACCTCACTTAATCTGGGAGTTTTAAAATCAGACGATGCTGCTGTCACTTTAAGATACGCAGTCAGAAGCTCTGTCGGTGTGGCTAAAAAAAGCCTTAAGAACCAGCTTGTCTGCATAGCAGACGCTTTTGCGGCAGAGGTTACATTTGAGGGCGATTATCCTGCATGGGAGTACAAGAAGGATTCAAAGCTCCGCGAGGATATGGTACGGATTTTTGAGGAGATGTATGGCAAAAAGCCTACAGTTGAGGCTATTCATGCCGGTGTCGAGTGCGGACTTTTAAGCGGCAAGATTGAAGGACTCGACTGCATATCAATGGGACCGGACATGTATGATATCCATACGACTGAGGAGAGGCTTTCCATATCCTCTGCAAAGAGGTCATATGAGTATATACTCAGAGTGATTGCGTGCAAATAAATAGTTATTCAAGGCTTTTGATAAAGGAAAGAGGTGTCATATGATACCTCTTTTTAAATGCCCTGTGAAAATAGCTCAGATTGTGAAATCCGACAGACAGTGAGACATCTAAAATTGAGGTGTTGCCGCGCTCGAACTGTTCCACGGATTTTTCAAGACGCACATTGTTGATATACTGCACACAGGTCATGTTCATGTGTTTTTTGAAGAAACGCATGAAGTGGTATTCACTGAAATAGCAAAGCCCGGCAAGCTCTGCAACCTGGATGCTTTCGGCATAGTGCACCTCGATGTAATCGAGCACATTTTTGAGCTTATCGGAGGATGTGTTGACACCGAAATCAGCATTTTTTTCACTGTATTGCAGCAATAGAAATATTGCCTGAAGCAGAAATGCCTTTAGGGCCAGCTCATAGCCGAATTCCTGACTGGAGTATAGATTTGTTATGCGCATGAAGCATTTGCAAAGGGATGAATATGCCGGATGCTTCGGTGCAATCAGGTAAGGCATGGCAAACTCATGGTTGATTAGCGGGGTCAGATATCTTGAAGAGCATATATCGGTATTGTTTCCACCTAAAAAATTGATATGGAATACATACGTTTCCGAGTAAAATTCGTCGCAGTCCCTTATTGAAATGGAATGCAGCAGCAGTGGCGGGATAAAGATGATATCGCCTTCCTTTGCTTCATATTCAAGCAAATCAATCTGATATGTGCATGAGCCTTTTGTAATCAGTGTGAGCTCTGCCTCATCGTGCCAGTGTGTAGTGATGACAGGGTAATCTGCTGCAAGTCTTGTTATATATTTCTGAACGGGAAAAAATACTTCTCCGTGCTTTGCGTTTTCTTTCTGCCCGAGGGCAGGCGGATTATTGTTTTTCATATTGTTGTTTCTCCATAGCTTTTAAAACTATACCCTTTAAAATTATAAGAGCAGTATTGTGTTATAAAATGAAAAAATATTGCAAGAATTTATACTAAACACTTTCTATAATAGCAGTATAATACATCAAGACAAAGTGCTCAAGATGTAAATAAGTGCAAAATTTATGATTAGATAAGAGGTACACATTATGGAGAGAAAATGGTGGCATGACAAGGTGGCATATCAGATTTATCCAAAGAGCTTTCTGGATACAAATGGTGACGGAATAGGAGATTTAAGAGGTATCATTTCAAAGCTGGATTATTTAAAATCGCTTGGAATTGACATCATATGGCTGTCTCCGATATATAAATCGCCATTTGTGGATCAGGGCTATGACATATCTGATTACTATGCGATAGCTGAAGAGTTCGGTACTATGGAGGAGTTTGATGAGCTCCTTGCCGAGGCAAAGAAGCGTGATATGCACATCATCATGGATCTGGTAATAAATCACTGCTCGGATAAGCACGAATGGTTTCAAAAGGCACTTAAGGATCCGGATGGAGAGTATGCTGATTACTTTTATTTCAGAAAAGGTAAAAACGGCAATCCGCCGAGCAATTACCGCTCTTATTTTGGCGGAAGCTGCTGGGAGAAGGTGCCGGGTACGGACAAGTATTATCTGCACTTGTTTGCGAAGGAGCAGCCGGATTTAAACTGGGAGAATGAAAAGCTAAGACAAAAGCTTTATGAGATGATTAACTGGTGGCTTGATAAGGGCTTGTCAGGATTTAGAATAGATGCGATAATCAATATAAAGAAAAATCTTGATTTCCCTGATTTTGAGCCGGATGCAGAGGACGGACTGGCTGCCTGCTACAAGATGGTTGAAAGTGCAGAAGGTGTCGGAGAACTCTTAGAGGAATTAAAGAACAATACATTTAAGAAGTATGATGCATTTACGGTTGGCGAGGTATTCAATATGAAGCCTGAGGAACTGCCGGAGTTTATCGGTGAGAATGGGCATTTTTCAACGATATTTGATTTTTGTGCACAGTGCTTAAGTGATGGAGAGCATGGCTGGTATGATGCACCGAAAATAGATTTTGATACATGGAGAAAGACCATTCTTGGTTCACAGCTTGAGACAGAAAAGTACGGCTTTAAGGCCAATATCATAGAAAATCATGATGAGCCGAGAGGTGCCTCAAGATTTTTACCAAAGCATGCTCAAAATCCTGCCGGAATCAAGATGCTTGGAACTGTCAGCGTACTGCTTCGAGGCATTCCGTTTATATACCAGGGACAGGAAATCGGTATGCAAAATGCCAAATGGAACAGTATAGATGAGTATGACGATATCAGCACAAAGGATCAGTACAAGATTATTGTTTTTCATATTGTTGTTTCTCCATAGCTTTTAAAACTATACCCTTTAAAATTATAAGAGCAGTATTGTGTTATAAAATGAAAAAATATTGCAAGAATTTATACTAAACACTTTCTATAATAGCAGTATAATACATCAAGACAAAGTGCTCAAGATGTAAATAAGTGCAAAATTTATGATTAGATAAGAGGTACACATTATGGAGAGAAAATGGTGGCATGACAAGGTGGCATATCAGATTTATCCAAAGAGCTTTCTGGATACAAATGGTGACGGAATAGGAGATTTAAGAGGTATCATTTCAAAGCTGGATTATTTAAAATCGCTTGGAATTGACATCATATGGCTGTCTCCGATATATAAATCGCCATTTGTGGATCAGGGCTATGACATATCTGATTACTATGCGATAGCTGAAGAGTTCGGTACTATGGAGGAGTTTGATGAGCTCCTTGCCGAGGCAAAGAAGCGTGATATGCACATCATCATGGATCTGGTAATAAATCACTGCTCGGATAAGCACGAATGGTTTCAAAAGGCACTTAAGGATCCGGATGGAGAGTATGCTGATTACTTTTATTTCAGAAAAGGTAAAAACGGCAATCCGCCGAGCAATTACCGCTCTTATTTTGGCGGAAGCTGCTGGGAGAAGGTGCCGGGTACGGACAAGTATTATCTGCACTTGTTTGCGAAGGAGCAGCCGGATTTAAACTGGGAGAATGAAAAGCTAAGACAAAAGCTTTATGAGATGATTAACTGGTGGCTTGATAAGGGCTTGTCAGGATTTAGAATAGATGCGATAATCAATATAAAGAAAAATCTTGATTTCCCTGATTTTGAGCCGGATGCAGAGGACGGACTGGCTGCCTGCTACAAGATGGTTGAAAGTGCAGAAGGTGTCGGAGAACTCTTAGAGGAATTAAAGAACAATACATTTAAGAAGTATGATGCATTTACGGTTGGCGAGGTATTCAATATGAAGCCTGAGGAACTGCCGGAGTTTATCGGTGAGAATGGGCATTTTTCAACGATATTTGATTTTTGTGCACAGTGCTTAAGTGATGGAGAGCATGGCTGGTATGATGCACCGAAAATAGATTTTGATACATGGAGAAAGACCATTCTTGGTTCACAGCTTGAGACAGAAAAGTACGGCTTTAAGGCCAATATCATAGAAAATCATGATGAGCCGAGAGGTGCCTCAAGATTTTTACCAAAGCATGCTCAAAATCCTGCCGGAATCAAGATGCTTGGAACTGTCAGCGTACTGCTTCGAGGCATTCCGTTTATATACCAGGGACAGGAAATCGGTATGCAAAATGCCAAATGGAACAGTATAGATGAGTATGACGATATCAGCACAAAGGATCAGTACAAGGCAGCACTTGCAGCAGGCTTATCAAAGGAGCAGGCACTTGCAGCCTGTGGAAGGATGAGCAGGGATAATGCAAGGACACCTATGCAGTGGAGTGATGAGGCAAATGCCGGTTTTACCACAGCAAAGCCATGGCTTAAGGTTAATGAAAACTATAAGGCTATCAATGTTGCGGCGCAGGAAAAGGATCCTTCATCTGTTTTGAACTATTACAGAAGGCTTGTGGCACTGCGAAAGTCAGATGAATTTAAGGAGCTGTTCACCTACGGCAGATGTGTTCCGGCATATGAGGATACAGATGGCATCATGGCTTATTACAGAGAGGATGAAAATAAGCGCGTGCTGGTTGTGGCAAATTTTGGCAGTAAAGAGGCACAGATCAGGCTTGATGGCAGTGTGAAAAAGGTGCTTTTGTCCAACACAAATGATGCTGAAAATAGCACTGTTTCAGTGGGAGCATCCGAGCTTAAGCTTGAAAGCTGTGAGGTTTTGGTGGTGCTTGTAAAATAGCATAATTTGATACAGCATTAAAGAAACCAGGCTGAATTTTTACAAAAAGAGACAGCTAAAAGAGATAATAAAAAGAGATAACTAAAAGAGATAATGAAGAGACAAGGAGGGCATAATGAGCAAAAACAATAACGAAAAATGGTGGAAAAAGGCGGTAGTTTACCAGATTTATCCAAAGAGCTTTCAGGATTCTAACGGAGACGGCTTTGGTGATTTACAGGGTATCATCAAAAGACTTGATTATCTTGAGACGCTTGGAATCAATGCAATATGGCTTTCGCCGGTATTCAAATCACCGCAGGCGGACAACGGTTATGACATTTCGGATTACAGGGATATTGATCCGACGTTTGGCAGTCTCGATGATATGGAGGAGCTCATAAACGAGGCAAAGAAGCACAATATAAGGATTATGATGGATCTTGTCTTAAATCATTCTTCAAACGAGCACAGGTGGTTCAAGGAGGCTAAAAAGAGCAAGGACAATCCATACCATGACTACTATATCTGGAGAGACGGAGATGAAGGCGTGCCGCCAAGTGATATGAAGGCTTGTTTCGGTGGAAGCGCATGGGAATATGTGCCGGAAATCGGACAGTATTATTTCCATCAGTTTTTACCGGAGCAGCCGGATTTAAACTGGGAGAATCCAAAGGTCAGAAGAGCAATCTACGATATGATTCTCTGGTGGATGGACAAGGGAGTCGGCGGCTTCAGACTTGATGTAATCGACCAGATAGCAAAAGAGCCGGACAAGAGAATCACCATAAACGGACCAAGGCTTCAGGAATATTTTAAGGAACTGAGCAAGGAGACATTCCAGAAGGGCGACCTGATTACCGTAGGTGAGGCATGGGGCGCAGACACAGAGCGAGCAAAGCTTTACAGCAATCCGGATGGCAGCGAGTTTTCTATGGTGTTCCAGTTTGAGCACATAGGGCTTGACCAGAAGGATGGCGGCGAGAAATGGGACCTTGCACCGCTTCCGTTTAAAAAGCTCAAAAAGATAATGGCTCACTGGCAGAATGAGCTCTACAACTGTGGCTGGAACAGTCTGTTCTGGGACAATCATGACCTGCCGCGTATCGTGTCAAGATGGGGCAATGACAGGGAGTACAGAGTGGAATCTGCAAAGATGCTTGCTATATTGCTGCACGGCATGCAGGGTACACCATACATCTATCAGGGCGAGGAGCTGGGCATGACAAATGTACAGTATGATATCGAGGATTATAAGGACTGTGAAATCATAAACATGTACCACGAGCGCCTTGAAAAAGGATACTCAAAGGATGAAATCATGAAGTCCATTTACGCAAAGGGCCGTGACAATGCAAGGACACCTATGCAGTGGGATGACTCGGCAAATGCCGGCTTCACCACAGGAACACCTTGGATAAAGGTAAATGACAATTACGACAAAATAAATGCCAAATCACAGGTGGATGACCCTGATTCAATCTTTAGCTGTTACAAGAAGCTTGTTCAGCTGAGAAAGGATTATCCGGTATTTGTTGATGGTAAATTCACACTTTTACTTGAGGATGATGAGAATATTTTTGCATACAGCAGAAAGAATGAAGAAAAAACCATGATTGTTGTGTGCAATTTCTTTGACAAGGAGATACCAATGCCGCTTGCAAAGGAGTGTGAGGGCATGGAGGTGCTGATTTCAAATTATAAGGATACCTCTGATATGTCAGTACTCAGACCTTATGAGGCCAGGATGTATATACGATAGATAAAATTGATACCGCTTGTTTTTATAAAGGTGTTTTATAAAAGCAGGCGGTATTATTGTATTTTTTAAAGATAATGTATATAATAAGTTACCATAAAAGTTCAAGCGAGGATGAAAGGAACAAATTCCATGTACGATATAATAATAATAGGCAGTGGTCCGGCAGGACTGTCTGCAGCAATATATGCAAAGAGAGCCAATCTGAATGTGGCAGTAGCAGAAAAAGAATACGAGGGGACAGGCCAGATAGCTGAGAGCGGAAATGTGAACAACTATCTGGGGCTTCCCAACATAAACGGATACGACCTGGGAGAGAAATTCAGGGAGCATGCAGTGTCCCTTGATGTAGAATTTATCGAAAAAGAAGCAGTGCAGATAGAAGCAGTGCAAAATGGTGAGAAAGAAGAATCAGTGATATACAGAGTGAAATTCGATGATGACACGATAGCAGAGGCAAGAGCGCTCATCTATACCGCAGGAGCATATCCGAGAAAGGCAGGAGTGCCGGGAGAGGATGAGTATACCGGTAAGGGAGTATCTTACTGCGCAATCTGTGACGGAGCATTCTATAAAGGGAAGACAGCCGCAGTGCTGGGCGGCGGAGATACCGCTTTGGATGATGCATTATATCTGTCCGATATATGTGAGAAGGTCTATCTGGTTCACAGAAGAGACAGCTTCCGCGGTGCGCAGAGCACAGTTGAGCTCTTAAAGCAGAAAGAAAATGTAGAGCTTGTCCTAAACGAAGCAGTGACAGAAATATATGGAGAAAAAAAGCCAACAGGCATAAAGCTTAAAAGTGGCAGGACTCTGGCTGTAGACGGAGTATTCGTGGCATATGGCTCAGTACCGCAGTCAGAGCTTATAAAGAATCTGGTGCAGCTCGATGAGAGAGGATATGTAGTGGCAGGTGAGGACGGCATCACATATGCTGCAACAAAAAATGGTGACCATGATAGAAGCGTTCAGCCGGGACTGTATGTGGCGGGAGATGTCCGTACCAAGACACTGCGCCAGGTGGTAACCGCAGTATCTGACGGAGCAAATGCCGCAACGACAGCCGCAGAGTATTTAAGGGACATCAATGGCTATAAACAAAATATATAACCACGCACAAATAATTTGTATAACTGATAGCATTGACTTTCAACACACACGTTTGTATAATAATCTCATCAATTCCTAGTAACACAATAGACTATGTAAGAATTAACGAGAAGAAGAAAACAATGAGATTTAATACAAGCTTACTTCATGCCGGCGTGACAAAAGAGACAAATGGCTCTACACTGCCACCGGTATATCAGACAAGCGCCTTCGAGCAGGAGAGCGCGGCAGATCTGGAAAAAATATTTGAAAACAAAGCTCCGGGCTACTGTTACACAAGAGTTGCCAATCCTACGATTACAGCTTTTGAGAACAGGATAACAAAGCTCGAGGGAGGAATAGCATCGGTGGCATGCGCATCAGGAATGGCGGCACTGATGAATACCTTCTTAAATATACTAAGCAGTGGAGATGAGCTCATCTCAAGCGCCAGCCTCTACGGTGGCACAATAGATTTGTTCCATGATCTTGAGGCCTTCGGCATCACAACCAGATATGTCGAGAACAACAACTGGCAGCAGATAGAGGACAGCATCAATGAGCATACCAGACTGATTTTTGCAGAGACTATCGGTAATCCCTGTCTGGACGTCACAGATATTGAGAAGCTTGCAGAGATAGCACACGCACATGATATACCGCTTGTAGTTGACAATACCACATCGACAGCTTACCTGATACAGGTTTTAAAGCATGGAGCTGATATCGTGGTCAATTCATCTTCCAAATATATCAATGGAAGCAGCAATGCAATCAGTGGTATTCTGACAGACTCAGGTAAGTTCAAATGGGACAAGAACAGATATCCGGGGTTTGCAGATTATGTGAAGTATGGACCTGTGGCATTTGTCGCAAAGCTGAGAAACAGTCTTTTCAGAAATATGGGTGCCTGTTTAGCTCCGGTGAATGCATACTTAAATATTATAGGACTTGAGACACTCGGTCTTAGAATGGAAAGAGAATGCTCTAATGCACTCGAGCTTGCGTCGTGGATAGAAAACAATTATCCTGACATAAAGGTTAATTATCCGGGGCTTTGTAGTAGCAAATGGCATGAAATAGCAAAAAAACAGCTCACAAACGGCTATGGAGCAATCCTTACAATCAGGGTTGGCAGCAAGGAAAAGGCATTTAAATTTATAGACAGCCTGACGATTCCATACACACTCAGCAATATCGGAGATACAAAGACACTGGTCATTCATCCGGGCTCCACAATCAGTCTTCACAGCACAGATAAGCAGAAGGAGGATGCAGGAGTATTTGAGGATCTTATAAGAGTCAGCGTGGGTATCGAGGATATAGATGACCTCAAGGAGGATTTTGCACAGGCTTTTGCAAATATAGCTGATTAAGCCATCACAATAAGGTATCAATGTGTATGCAAATGAGAGCGTGCATATGCATTTACATATAAAACAAAACATTAACATATTTACACAATAAGGAGATTAAAAATGGCGGAGAAAGTTGATTACGCGGCTCTAAAAAAGGGCGGATTCATGAGACAGAAGCAAAAGGGCTGTTTCTCGCTTAGAATTGCGGTTGTAGGAGGAAATGGCATGAAATAGCAAAAAAACAGCTCACAAACGGCTATGGAGCAATCCTTACAATCAGGGTTGGCAGCAAGGAAAAGGCATTTAAATTTATAGACAGCCTGACGATTCCATACACACTCAGCAATATCGGAGATACAAAGACACTGGTCATTCATCCGGGCTCCACAATCAGTCTTCACAGCACAGATAAGCAGAAGGAGGATGCAGGAGTATTTGAGGATCTTATAAGAGTCAGCGTGGGTATCGAGGATATAGATGACCTCAAGGAGGATTTTGCACAGGCTTTTGCAAATATAGCTGATTAAGCCATCACAATAAGGTATCAATGTGTATGCAAATGAGAGCGTGCATATGCATTTACATATAAAACAAAACATTAACATATTTACACAATAAGGAGATTAAAAATGGCGGAGAAAGTTGATTACGCGGCTCTAAAAAAGGGCGGATTCATGAGACAGAAGCAAAAGGGCTGTTTCTCGCTTAGAATTGCGGTTGTAGGAGGAAATCTTACAGCAGAAAATATCAAAACAGTAGCAGAGGTTGCTGAGAAATACGGACACGGATATGTTCATATGACATCGCGTCAGGGTATTGAGATTCCTTTTATCAAGGTTGAGGATATCAATGTGGTAAAAGAGGAACTGGCAAAGGGCGGTGTAGGAACAGGTGTCTGCGGACCGAGAGTACGTACTGTCACAGCGTGTCAGGGCTCAGAAATCTGTCCTAGCGGATGTATCGATACATACACTCTGGCTAAGGAGCTTGATGAAAGATACTTCGGAAGAGAGCTTCCTCACAAGTTCAAGTTTGGTGTCACAGGCTGTCAGAACAACTGCTTAAAGGCTGAGGAAAACGATGTCGGAATCAAGGGCGGCATGACAGTAGAGTGCAGCCATGACGATTGTATCCAGTGTGGTGTATGTGTGAAGGCATGCCGCGAGGGTGCACTTTCGATGGAGGATGGCAGGATTGTCATCGACAGAGACAAATGTAACAACTGTGCGCGCTGCGTAAAGAGCTGTCCGACAGATGCATGGAAGGGAACTCCGGGATATATCGTATCGTTTGGAGGACTTTTCGGAAACCACATCTATAAAGGAGAGCAGCTAGTCCCGATTATCCGCGACAAGGAAACTCTTTTCAGAGTGACAGATGCAGCAATTAGT
>OBJO01000670.1_pt1 | contig 14144 bp, 10 predicted proteins | sample 1481741 | NCBI WGS metagenome assembly OBJO01 (sample SAMN06140803, study PRJEB22556) | human gut metagenome | host: Homo sapiens | place: China: Beijing | collected 2014 | reverse complement strand
ATGTCATCACCAAAAATTCTTAAAATAGAATAGGCACTTACAAGCCTTGAAAAGATACGCTGAGAATATCTGCTTTCAATATCAGGCATATCAAGGTTAGAAGAGATAATAACACTTTTCTTTCTAAGAAGCCTTTCATTAATAATGTAAAACAGATTCGACAAATTATAGCTGGAAGAATTCTCAGTTCCTAAGTCATCAATTATAAGCAGGTCACATTCAGTAAAGAAAGATGTATCGAATTTAGAGTTACCATACTCTTTAAAATCACCGCTTTTAAATGAATCAAAGAACTCACCGGCAGTCAAATATATAATACTGTGATAAGAATCCATAAGAGCTTTGGCAATGCAGTTAGAAAGAAATGTTTTGCCTACACCTGTCTGACCGATAAATAACAGATTAGAAAAATTCTTATCAAAATTATCAACAAAATCATGGCATATGCTGACAACCTTCTGCATATTATTATAAGGTGTGAGTCCTGTGGCAGGATCTACATCGATGTTATTATACCAGTTATATGAAAATGTATCAAAATTCTCATTCTCAGTTATGTTCTTGAGATTAGAGTCCTTATATATAAGATCAATAGCTTTTTTGTTAAAGCATGTACATCTTTTTCCGTTAACATACCCGGAATCTTTGCAATAAGGACAGGTATATATATCATCAAGATAATCAGCAGGCTTACCAATTGAAGCCAGGGCAGATACTCTTTTTTCATGAAGTGTCTTAAGTGCAGCAGCCAGTTCATCAGTAGTCGTGTCAGATGAACCAGTGTCTATGCGGGCTCTGGCATTTTTAACAGACATATCTATGATATCAGAATCAATATCTGCTATAGATGGACAAGCGGAAACAGCTTCATTATAACGGTCAGCCTGAATATGTCTGTTGGTTGTGCGGATATCATCATATATTCTCATTATTGAGTCATACTGGGTATTAGTTAGAGGCATAACACACTCCTTTCTAATTAATTATTATTGCTTAATAATGAATTGTAAAAATCATCAGATTTCTTAGGGCGCTGCTGATAATTGTTAAAACGGTTGGCATTCTGCTTTAGTGATGCCGGGTTCTTAATTACCTTGGCTGCTTTAGAGGCCTCATACTGGGCATCTGATTTTTTAACATCTTCAGAATTACGAATATTAGAAGAGTTCCATTTTGTAAGAATAGAATCAGCATATTCAAAGCTTGGCTGGTGAGTAGCTTTAAGAGTTCTGTTACATGCTTCAATAATCATGTCAGAATCAAAGCAGAATACATCAGTCCACTTGGAAATAAGCTGCTTTTCTGCCTGACCGGGTTCTCTTCCTGTTATTCCGAATGCACGCATTATACGGTAAGCAACCTCGTTGTGGTTAGAAACCTCTTCCTTAGCTGCTTCTACGGTGCTGATGCTTTCATCTGCCCATGCTAAAGCAACCTTCTCTATATACCTTAAAGAAGTCTTGCCTTTAGAGACGCAGTATTCAATAAGGTATTCGATGAGATCTGCCGGAAAATGTAATGTGTCATAGAAGTAAACAATGGCATTAATTTCTCCTTCAGATAAAGTCTTTCCAAGATATGTCTGGACAACAAAGACAAGCATTGAAAAATCATCATTAGATGATAATTCGCTGAGCTTATCAGGCGAAACAGTAACTCTGGAAGGTTCTACAGATTCTTTTAAAGGAATCTTTTCAGGTTCTTTCGCAGGCTTAGCATCAGGAATGCTGTCAGAAGCTTCATTAAAAGTAGTATGTATAATATTCGTATCATCAGGGTCAGGTGCTGAAGGCTTATTATCAGGCTGTCTGAAAGTAATTCCGGACAATTCTTTATTACTGTCATAGGAAAGAGTTAAAAGCCCCAGCTTATCCCAGTATCGTAATGCTCTCATGACATCATTCTCTGTCTGGTTAAATGTATCAGCAAGAGAGGAGATACTCAAATCACTATTCTTTCTTGAAAGCAGTCTTAAAAGATAAAGATATACTTTAACAAAATCACCGTTCGCAGAAGGAACATATTCGTCTATAAAAAGATCAGAAACTGCTGTATAACCGGATGCAGTCTCTGAAGATAAATTCAGATTATTCATGGTATCATTCTCCCCAAAAAAGTTATGAGCAGATTATACCACTGAAAAAAATAAATGCAAAGCGCGTTCAGCGCGGAAAGGAGATTTGTGGAAAATGTGGAAAATGTGGATAAATTAAAAACAGGTGCAGAGAACCGTGTAAAAAGCAGAATAAAAAAAAGACTATAATAAAAAATTATCCACAACCATTCTGCACAATTAAGTAACAGAAAATTGTGGATAATGTGGATAACTTTGTTGAAAAAATTCAGGCAGGTGGAAAACCGACTATTTAAGCAAGTCCTCACCGACTTTATATATGTCACCGGCCCCCATAGTTATTAACAAGTCACCGTTGATACAATTTTTTAATAAATATTTTTCAATGTCCTCAAAATTGTCAATGTATACACATTCCTTACCGAGAGATTTAATCTTCTCGCACAGGTCAGCAGAGCTGATTCCAAGCGTATCAGTCTCTCTTGCAGCGTATATCTTGGCAAGGACAACTTTGTCAGCGTGGCTTAATGCATCAGCAAATTCATTAAATAAAAGCTTCGTACGCGAATATGTATGAGGCTGGAAAACTACCCATACACGGTTATGTGGATAGTGTGCGGCAGAACTTAAAGTAGCACGGATTTCATCAGGGTGATGGGCATAATCATCAATGACAGTAACACCGTTAAATGTGCCTTTCTTCTCAAATCTTCTGTTAGTACCCTTAAAGTTAGAAAGACCTGCCTTGATATGCTCCATATCAACAGACAGCTTTCTTGCAGCGGCAATAGCAGCAAGAGAATTGTAAACATTGTGAAGCCCCGGTACACCAAGAGTAATAGTGTCAGCCTTCTCTCCATTAATAAGAAGAGAAAAAGTGCATCTTCCAAGCTCGTCATAAGCGATATCAGAAGCACTGTACATGCTCTTTGCAGGGTCAGAGCCAAATGTAATGACCTCGCAGTCAGTATCCTGATAGAAATATTCATAATTATCAATGTCAGTGTTGATGATAAGAGTTCCGTCAGAAGGCAGCTTTTCAGTAAAAAGCTTAAAAGAATGACGGATATCATCAATATCCTTGAAGAAATCAAGATGATCTTCCTTGACATTGAGAATAATGTTCATAGTTGGATTAAATGATAAAAAGCTGTTAGTATATTCGCAGGCTTCTGCTACAAAATAATTATCACCGCCTACTCTGGTGTTGCCACCAATGCTGTTAAGTATACCTCCCACAGATATAGTAGGATCCATGCTGGCAGCAAGCAGTATCTCAGAGACCATGGAAGTAGTTGTTGTCTTTCCATGAGTACCGGCAATATTAATTGCATTCTTATAGACGGTCATAATCTGGCCAAGAAGCTCTGCACGGGTAAGCATAGGAAGTCCTGCTTCTTTAGCTGCCTTGAATTCTGGATTATCAGGATGAATTGCTGCTGTATATACAACAAGATCTATATCATTAGTTATGTTACCGGCACTTTGTGGAACAGATACCAGACATCCGTCCCCAATGAGTTCGTCAGTAAGTGCTGATGAGTGTGAATCGGAACCTGAAACAGAAAAACCTTTAGATAAAAGAATCTTGGCAAGCCCACTCATACTTATACCACCTATGCCAATGAAGTGAATATGGATAGGGTTGTTGAAATCAATCTTGTACATGATATTTTCCTTCCTTGAAATTATTGTTTGTTATATTGTATGTCTTATCGGCTTATTTTTCAAACCTTTCTTATTATATAATATACGATTTAGAAAATGTGCATAAAAATGTGTATAAAAAACTCGAAATTCTTTTTACTTAATGAGAATAGTATGATATAATCAAAATATCTAAAAGCAGTAAAAATTTAACATCAGAGGTGATAGCATGATTAAAAAAGAAATGATTGCAATGCTGTTAGCTGGTGGCCAGGGAAGCAGATTAGGAGTACTTACTTCTAAAGTGGCAAAGCCGGCAGTAGCATTTGGTGGAAAGTATAGAATAATTGACTTTCCTCTTAGTAACTGTATTAACTCAGGAATAGATACAGTGGGAGTATTAACACAGTATCAGCCACTTCGTCTTAACACGCATATAGGAATTGGTATTCCTTGGGATCTTGACCGTAACGTAGGAGGAGTATCAGTTCTTCCACCTTATGAGAAGAGCCAGAACAGTGAATGGTATACAGGAACAGCTAATGCCATTTACCAGAATCTGGAGTATATGGAGCAGTATCATCCGGAATATGTACTTATTCTTTCAGGTGATCATATATACAAGATGGATTACAAGATAATGCTTGATTATCATAAGGCTAACAATGCGGATATTACAATTGCTGCGATGCCTGTACCTATGGAAGAAGCAAGCAGATTTGGCGTGGTTGTTACAGATAACGATAATAAGATTACAGAGTTTGAAGAAAAGCCTGAACATCCAAAGAGCAATCTTGCGTCAATGGGTATATACATATTCAGCTGGAAGGTTCTTAAGGATGCACTTATCAAGCTTAAGGATCAGCAGGAATGCGATTTCGGAAAGCATGTAATTCCATACTGCTTTAATAATAATAAGAGAATATTTGCTTACGAATACAACGGATACTGGAAGGATGTAGGAACATTAAGCTCATACTGGGAAGCTAATATGGAACTTATAGATATTATTCCTATATTTAATCTTTATGAGGAATTCTGGAAGATATACACCAAGACAGATACAATCCCACCACAGTATATTGCTAAAGATGCCTATATAGAGAAGAGTATCATAGGTGATGGAACTGAAGTATACGGAAGAGTATTTAATTCTGTAATAGGTTCGGGAGTTGTTATTGAAGAAGGCTGTGTAATCCGAGACTCAATTATTATGAATAATTCACACATCGGAAAGAACACAACAATAACCAAGTCAATAATCGCAGAAGATGTAACGATTGGAGAGAATGTTGAACTTGGAGTTGGTGAAGAAGCAGAGAATGTTAAGTTCCCTAAGATATATAATTCTGGACTTGTTACCGTCGGTGAGTGGTCTGTTATTCCAGACAATGTTAAGGTTGGAAAGAATACAGCCATATCAGGAGAGACAACATTACAGGATTACCCTAATGGTGAGTTACCAGGCGGAGGCATAATAATTAAGGCAGGTGATAATTAATGAAAGCAATAGGTATTATATTAGCTGGCGGAAATAATAGAATGATGCGTGAACTTTCTAATAAGAGAGCCATTGCAGCCATGCCGATTGCCGGAAGTTATCGCGCCATAGATTTTGCATTGAGCAATATGACTAATTCAAGAATCCAGAAGGTTGCAGTTATTACACAGTACAACGCAAGATCACTTAATGAACATTTAAGCTCATCTAAGTGGTGGGATTTTGGAAGAAAGCAGGGAGGATTATTTGTATTCACTCCTACAATCACAGCAGAGAGCAGTAACTGGTACAGAGGAACAGCAGATTCATTATATCAGAACATGCAGTTTTTAAAGCAGAGCCATGAGCCATATGTAGTTATTGCATCAGGTGATGGTATATATAAGCTCGATTATAATAAGGTGCTTCAGTATCATATTGAGAAGAAGGCTGATATTACAGTTGTCGTCAAGAATTTAGAAGATCGTTCAGAGATAGGCCGTTATGGTGTAGTAGCCATGACAGAGGAAGGAAGAATCACAGATATTGATGAGAAGCCATTAGAGACTAATCTTTCAACAGTTTCAACAGGTATCTATGTGATAAGAAGAAGACTTCTTATTGAACTTCTTGAGAAGGCTGCTGAAGAAGACAGACATGAGTTTGTAAGAGATATTCTTGTAAGATATAAGAATGTCAAGAAGATATATGGATATAAGCTTGATACATACTGGAATAATATATCAACAGTAGATTCTTATTATAAGACTAATATGGACTTCCTTAAAAAGGATGTAAGAGATTATTTCTTCAAGCAGTATCCGGATGTGTATTCTAAGGTTGAGGATTTACCACCAGCAAAGTACAATTTTGGTGCTAATGTAAGAAACAGCCTTGTTTCAAGTGGATGTATAGTGAACGGAACTGTTGAAGATTCAGTGTTATTCAAGAAGATATATGTTGGTAATAACAGTGTAATCAAGAATTCAATTATTCTTAACAATGCATATATTGGAGACAATGCATATATTGAGAACTGTATTGTTGAAAGTAATAGTACAATAAAGGCTAATTCAAGATATGTAGGTGAGAATGGCGTAAGGATTGTTGTGGAGGACAGTCCATTATACTATTAAGAATAAGAATTGCAACAGAAGGTGTTTGGACTAAAGTATAACAGGAACCATAAGGTTTTAGAAGGGGTGCGTTATGAATATAACAGATGTAAGGGTTAGAAAGATTGCTAAAGAAGGTAAGATGAGAGCTGTTGTGTCAATCACAATAGATGATGAATTCGTTGTACATGATATTAAGGTGATTGAGGGAGAGAAGGGATTGTTTATTGCAATGCCAAGCAGAAAATCATCAGACGGAGAGTATCGTGACATCGCTCATCCAATTAATACTCAGACAAGGGATAAGCTGCAGAAGATTGTTCTTGAAGCTTACGAAAAGGCAGAGTATGTAGAAGAGTAAAGCAGTCGGATACAAGATGAGTAAGGGCCAGCCTGTGAAAGCAGACTGGCTCTTTTGTACTTGCTTTAAATCTATTGAATAAGTATAATCTCAATAAATGTTATAATAAAAAGAGAGGAAAACACAATGTATATAATAGCGGGACTTGGTAATCCGGGTAAAGAATATATGGGAACAAGACATAATGCAGGCTTTTCAGTAATAGACGAGCTTGCAGACAAATATAATATCAGTGTGGACACAGCAAAGCACAAAGGACTTATCGGAAAAGGCGTAATAGCAGGTCAGAAAGTAATACTCGTTAAGCCTATGACATATATGAATAATTCAGGTGAGTGTATAAGAGAAGTTATGGATTATTACAAATGTGACATAGATGATTTTATTGTTATCTTCGATGATATAAGTCTTGACGTAGGAAAGTTAAGACTCCGTGCAAAGGGAAGTGCAGGTGGACACAATGGAATCAAGAGTATAATAGCACATCTTGGAAGTGACAAGTTCAAGAGAATAAAGTTCGGAGTGGGCGACAAGCCTAAGAACTGGGATCTTGCAGACTGGGTGCTTGGGAAATTTCCTACAGAGGAATATGCAACATTAAGAGAGGTTAATAAGAAAGCATGTGAAGCTGTAGAATGCATACTTACAGATGGAATAGAAAGTGGTATGAATAAATATAACGGATAACTGGTGGTATAATATGAAAGCAATATTTGAGCCGGTGTATAATACAGCCGGTGTGGAACAACTTAATAAAGAGCTTGCTAAAGATGGAGGCAGAACAGTAATGGTAAGTGGCTGTATTGACACGCAGAAGCTGCATTTTTCAAGTGCCATAGCCAGCAATTACAACTTCCAGCTTGTTATAACCAGTGATGAGGGGAAAGCAAGAGATATGGCGGAAGATGCCAGATTCTTTAACAGTGATAATGTAATGTATTATCCTGCGAAGGATGTAATATTTTATAACGCAGATGTGCAGGGACGACAGATTGCCGGAGAGCGAATCAGATGTATAGCAGCCATAATTGACAGATTGAATAAATCGGACATCGCCAAATCCGGAATGGAGAAATCAACAGAGAAAGTTTCAGATGGACCGCTTACAATAGTGACAACCATTGATGGAATATCAGATATGCTTCTTCCAGTCGACAGATTCAGGAGGGCAGTAATTAACCTTAAGAAGGGTGACATACTCGATGTAGAGGATATGGCAAAGAAGCTTACTGCTATGGGATTCGAGAGATTCGGAATGGTTGAAGCCAGAGGACAGTTTGCCATAAGAGGCGGAATAATTGATATATTTTCATATACAGATGAAGCACCTGTGAGAATTGAATTGTGGGACGATGAGATAGACTCAATTAGGGCATTTGATGCAGACAGTCAGCGTTCCATTGAGAACTATAAGAGTTATACGGTATTTCCTGCAACAGAGTTCCTTTTTACAGAGGATGAGATAGAGCAGGGAATTGAAAAAATCAGACATGAAAAAGATGAACAGATGAAGCTGTTCGGAGCAGATAAAAGAAAGCGTACTAAGGAACAGATAGAGGCTGGCAATCATCTTAACAGAATGTTAGATGACGCGTTAAGGACAGGAGATTACAGCAAATTCATATATACATTTGCAGACAGAGTGAGCAGTCTGGCAGAGTATTTCCCTAAGGGAGATACTCTTATTGTCGTAGACGAACCTGCAAGGCTTAAGGAACACAGCGACATGACTTTCTATGAGTACAGTGAGAGTATGAAGAACAGATTAGAAAGCGGTTATGTGCTTCCAAGCCAGACACATATGTTTATGGATATGGAGACAGCCGTTCTTTCAATGAATGGACATAAGTAGCTTGTGCTGACAACACTTGAATACACCCCTGAATTCTTTGGGATAGATTATTCAATGCACATTGAAGTAAGAAGCATCAGTTCATATAATAACAGCTTTGAATATCTTTCAGATGACATAAGGAAGTACAAACGCAACAAATACGCAGTTCTTCTTGTATGCAGCTCAAGAACAAGAGCTAACAGAATTGTTGACGACCTCGGAAGGCTTGGAATTGAGAGCTTCTATACAGAGGACAGCAATAAATCCATGGCAGGCGGGCTTGTGATGGTTACTTACGGAAGCCTTCACAGAGGATTTGAGTATCCGCTGCAGGGATTTGTGTGTATTGCTGAGACTGACATATTTACAGAGAAGAAGCGCAAGAAAGTAAAGAAGAAGGAGTACGACGGCAAGAATATTGCCGGCTTTAATGAACTTAATATTGGCGATTATGTTGTTCATGAGAATTACGGTATAGGTCAGTATAAGGGCATTGAGAAAATTAAGGTCGAAGGTGTTGAGAAGGATTACATTAAGATATCTTATGCTGATAACAGCAACCTGTATGTTCTTGCAACACAGCTTGACCGTCTGCAAAAATTCGCGGGTTCAGATGTAGAGAAAAAGCCGAAGCTTAATAAGATTGGAGGTACAGAGTGGGGCAAGACTAAGTCAAAGGTTCATTCAGCTGTTGAAGAAGTGGCTAAAGACCTTGTTGAGTTGTATGCCACAAGACAGAGGATAGAAGGATACCAGTTTGGCCCGGATACGGTATGGCAGCAGGAATTTGAGGAAATGTTCCCTTATGAGGAGACAACAGACCAGTTAAATGCGATAGAAGACACGAAGCATGACATGGAAAGCCGCAGGGTAATGGACAGACTTATATGTGGGGATGTGGGCTATGGTAAGACAGAGATTGCGATAAGAGCTGCATTTAAGGCGGTTCAGGAAGGAAAGCAGGTTGCTTATCTTGTACCGACAACAGTACTTGCAAGCCAGCATTTTACCACATTTGAACAGAGAATGAAGGATTTTCCGGTTACGGTAGCCCAGTTGTCAAGCTTCAGAACTTCGGCACAGAATAAGGAGACAATTGCAGAACTTAAGAAGGGCATGGTTGACATTGTAATAGGCACACACAGGCTTCTTTCTAAAGACGTGGTGTTCAAGGATCTGGGACTTCTTATTATTGATGAGGAACAGCGTTTTGGTGTTACACACAAGGAGAAGATTAAGAAGTTAAAGAATAATGTTGATGTACTTACGCTCAGTGCCACTCCGATTCCAAGAACGCTTCACATGAGCCTTGCGGGAATCAGGGATATGAGTGTACTTGAGGAGCCTCCGGTTGACCGTGTTCCGATACAGACTTTCGTTACAGAGCATAATGATGAGATGATACGAGAGGCAATCACAAGAGAGCTTGCCAGAAACGGTCAGGTATACTATGTATACAACCGTGTAAGAAGCATTGATGAGGCGGCTGCACACATTCAGGAGCTTGTTCCTGATGCAAATGTGGCATATGCCCACGGTCAGATGGCTAAACGGGAGCTTGAGAAGATAATGTGTGATTTCGTTAATGGTGATATAGATGTGTTGGTGTCTACAACTATAATCGAAACAGGTATGGATATATCCAACTGCAACACAATGATAATTGAAGATGCAGACCGTTTTGGACTTTCTCAGCTCTATCAGTTAAGAGGAAGAGTTGGTCGAAGCTCAAGGACTGCGTATGCATTTTTACTATACAGAAGAGATAAGGTGCTGACAGAGGTAGCGGAGAAGCGACTAAGCGTAATCAGGGAATTTGCGGATTTCGGTTCGGGCTTTAAGATTGCGATGAAGGATCTGGAAATCAGAGGCGCAGGAAATGTGCTTGGAAACAGCCAGCATGGTCACATGGCGGCTGTAGGATACGACTTGTACTGTAAAATGCTTAATCAGGCAGTCAACAATCTTAAGGGAATTAAGAATGAGTATGAGTTTGAGACAACAATAGATGTTGATGTGGATGCTTATATTCCGGCAACATATATTAAGAGTGAGTATCAGAAGCTTGATATATACAAGAGAATCGCTGCACTTGAGAACATGGATGAATTATCAGATATGAAGGACGAGTTATCAGACAGATACGGAAGTGTGCCATCATGCGCTGATAATCTGCTTATGATTGCGCTTATCAAGTCAAAGGCACATAAGCTTGGCATGATAGAGATAAAGGGCGGCGTGACACATCAGGAATCAGGAACAGCAGTATGGCGTACAGTTATGACAGTTTATCCTAAGGCTGAATTAGACCCGGATGCTATAAAGAAGCTCCTTGACGAGTATGGCGGTGCAATCCAGATGAGAGTAGACGCCAATCCTGCATTCATATGGACTGTAACAAAAAAGAAATTCACTAATGCAAAGGAATACCTTAAGGGGCTTAATGCATTGATGGATGCGTTTATTGAGAGACTGATGGTGAAGTCGTGATGGCATAATGCGGAAGCAGTTATGGAAGATTAGTAGGTCAAAGCTAAAAATCTCACATTAACAGTTGACAACCTCGAAAGATGTGTTATAATTCAAAACAGTTTAACGCTTTAAAGCGTAACGGTTTAAAGCGAAACATTTCCGGAAAGATATATTTTTAGATTGAAATTCTTTTAGGTGGAGTGCTTTCAGACGGAAGCAATTCCACAAGGAAACTTTTTAGGAGGAAACAGGTTATGGCAGAAAACAGGGGTAATTTGACTTCTTACAGACCAGACATCAAGGTTATGGACTGTACATTAAGAGATGGAGGTCTTGTGAATAATTTTGAATTCACTGATGAGTTTGTTAAAGATCTTTATGAAGCTAATGTGGCAGCAGGCGTTGATTATATGGAATTTGGATATAAGGCTGATAAGGATATATTTGATGAGAAAGAATTCGGAAAGTGGAAGTTCTGTAAGGAAGAAGATATCAGAGCTATTGTTGGCGAGAATGATACACCACTTAAGATATCAGTTATGGCTGATGTCGGAAGAACTAATATGAAGAGAGATATTCCACCTAAGTCAGAGTCAGTTGTTGATATGGTCAGAGTTGCAACATATATTAATACCATTCCGGCAGCTATTGAGATGGCTAACTACTGTTCAGATATGGGATATGAGGTTACAGTCAATATTATGGCGATATCGACAGCAGGTGAGAATGAGTTAGACCTTGCATTAGAGCTTCTTGCATCACAGAGCAAGGCACAGTACATATACCTTGTTGACAGCTATGGTTCATTATACCCGGAGCAGGTAAGAAGACTTGCTGACAAATACATTAAGATAGCAGAGAAGTATGGAAAGAGCGTTGGTATTCATGCACATAACAACCAGCAGCTTGCATTTGCCAATACAATCGAGGCATGCTCAATCGGCGTAAGCCTTCTTGATGCAACAGTAAGCGGAATGGGAAGAGGTGCAGGTAACTGCTATTCAGAATTATTATTAGGGTTCTTAAGAAATCCTAAGTTTAATATAGTTCCAGTGCTTAAGTTTATTGAGAAGCATATGGTTCCACTTAAAGCATCAGGTGTTGTATGGGGATGTGATGTACAGTACATGCTTACCGGTCAGACTAACCAGCATCCAAGAACAGCAATTGCATTTACTAAGGCAGAAAGAACCGATTATGCTAAATATTACACAGAAATTACCGGAGATGAGTAATGAAATGTTGACATGACATTTTTAAGAGCGTAAAATATGCTCAAAATCGTGTAAAACATTTTTTACATTGGTATCTTTAGATGAAAGGAAGTACTAACAATGGAAAAGAAGAATATTGATTGGTCAAGCCTTGGCTTTGGTTACATCAAGACTGACAAGAGATTCGTAGCCAACTATAAAGATGGCGCATGGGATAACGGAACACTTACAGAGGATGACAAGGTTGTCATTAACGAGTGTGCAGGTGTCCTTCAGTATGCACAGACATGTTTTGAAGGTCTTAAGGCTTATACAACAGAGGATGGTCACATTGTTATGTTCCGCCCAGATCTGAATGCAGCAAGAATGAAAGATTCATGTGAGAGACTTGAGATGCCAGTTTACCCAGAAGATAAGTGGGTAGAGGCAGTTGCTAAGACAGTAGAAGCTAATGCAGCATGGGTACCACCTTTTGGTTCAGGTGCTACACTTTATGTCCGTCCATACATGTTCGGAAGCAACCCTGTTATCGGAGTTAAGCCTGCTGATGAATATCAGTTCAGAGTACTTACAACTCCAGTAGGTCCTTACTTCAAGGGCGGTGCTAAGCCTATTACTATCAAGGTTTCAGATTTTGATAGAGCAGCACCACACGGAACAGGACATATCAAGGCTGGACTTAACTATGCAATGAGCTTACATGCAATTATGACAGCACATGAAGAAGGATATGCAGAGAATATGTACCTTGACCCAGCAACAAGAACTAAGGTTGAGGAAACAGGTGGCGCTAACTTCATATTCATCACTAAAGATGGTAAGTTCGTAACACCAAAGTCTAATTCAATTCTTCCATCAATCACACGCCGTTCATTAATGGTTGTTGCTAAGGAATATCTTGGATTAGAGGTTGAGGAAAGAGAAGTTCTCTTTGATGAAGTTAAGGATTTTGCAGAGTGTGGTCTTTGTGGTACAGCTGCAGTTATCTTACCTGTTGGTAAGATTAACGACCATGGTAAGGAAATCTGCTTCCCAAGCGGAATGGAGAAGATGGGTCCTACAATCCAGAAGCTCTATGATACATTAACAGGTATCCAGATGGGTAAGATTGAAGCTCCTAAGGGATGGATTTACACAATTGCGTAATTCGTATTATTAAAATATTTATTCGGTCTGGACAAGTGTTCAGGCCGATTTTTTAATTTTCTAAAGTAGATTTTACATTGAAAATGTGATAACATACTAATATAACAGACGTTAGTAAAGAGGTGCAGCAGTATGTCAGAAGTCGGAACTAATGAACGTTTATTGCGTTCTGATGTAACATTAGAGGAAAGCAGAAAGATAGAGAGAGTTCTTAGAAGAAACAATATATCATATTTTGAGAAGTGGAATTTCCACACAGGCGTGTTCAAGTTCCTTAATAACAGTAAGAATTCTAAGTGCGATATTTATGTTCATATGGATTCTATGGACAAGGCAAAGGAATTGCTTGCAGATATGTAGGATGCTTTTTATATGCATTATACAAAAATATAATAATATGTTTAAGAGACAGGTCAGAGTGATGAAGTTACTTTGACCTGTTTTATATTAATAAATTTTATTGTAGGTTATATGATAAGGGAATATTATAAAAGAAAGAATGAAGTTATATTTTTGATTGATATAATACTAAAAATATATTATTATAAAGTTACAATGAAATACAAAGAGAAGGAAAACTGAATGAAAAATATGAAATTGGATGCGCACTCATTCTACAATTTCGTTTTTGGGTTTGTGGGAACAGATTCATAATCCAAATTTTAAACCTATCGAATTCGATAGGTTTAAATCAGAATCAGGAGATAATGCTTTTACTTTGACACCTCAACAATGGATAAAAGCGACAGATGCAATAGGGATAATATCAAAATCAGGACGATATGGAGGTACTTATGCTCA